>Ga0209246_10000128_pt1 | contig 33304 bp, 51 predicted proteins | sample LauGreSpBDMM15SN_2_FD_187560 | JGI IMG/M metagenome (GOLD analysis project Ga0209246, IMG submission 187560) | Freshwater lake microbial communities from Lake Michigan, USA - Sp13.BD.MM15.SN (SPAdes) (version 2) | ecosystem: Environmental > Aquatic > Freshwater > Lake | place: Lake Michigan...
TACCAAACAGATTACTAGGCAGAGGCACAGTAGAAAAAGCGTTCAATATGCAAAAGGCTATTGACGCACAGACTCGTAGCCACCTAGACTCCCTTGCGCTGACTACTAGCCCCATGATTGCTATGGATGCTACTCGTTTGCCAAGAGGAATGAAGTTTGAGGTAAAGCCTGGCAAGGCAATCCTTACCAATGGCGCACCTTCAGAGATTCTTTACCCCTTCAAGTTCGGAGCAACTGATCCCAACAACTTGGCTACGGCTAAAGACTTTGAGCGTATGTTGTTACAAGCAACGGGAACATTGGATTCCCAAGGCATGATTAGCAATGTTGCTAGAGATGGTGGTCAAGGCGGTATGTCTATGGCTGTTGCTTCTATCATCAAGAAGTACAAACGCACTTTGGTGAACTTCCAAGAGGATTTCTTGATCCCATTCATCAAGAAGGCGGCTTTCAGGTTCATGCAGTTTGACCCAGAGCGTTATCCCTCTGTGGATATGAACTTCATACCTACTGCAACGCTTGGCATTATTGCTAGAGAGTACGAGCAACAGCAGTTCATTGGCTTGTTGCAGACTCTGGGGCCGAATACTCCTGTCTTGCCTGTGATTCTGAAAGGCATTTTGGCTAATTCAAGTCTGTCTAACAGGATGGAACTGATTGCAATGTTGGATGAGATGAGTAAACCTGACCCACAAGCCCAACAAATGCAACAAATGCAACAACAATTGGCTATGCAAGCGGCTCAAGCACAGATTGCGGTCAATACTACTCAGGCAGAACAGAATCGTGCAGAGGCAACCAAGTTGTCTGTTGAGGCTCAGTTAATGCCACAAGAAGTGCAAGCCAAGATGAGTGCATCTTTGACTAAGAATCTACCCAATGAGGCTGATGCCAACCAAAGGGAGTTCGATAAGCGAGTCAAGATTGCTGATTTGATGCTCAAAGAGGCTGACATCAAGAATAAGAGCAAGATTGTCGAGTTACAGATGGCTGATAAGTTAAATGCTCAGTCACAAGTTAAGCAAGATTTCCTTACCAAACTTACAGATGGTCTAAAGAATGGCTAATATCAAGGAACTTATCCAAAGCATTGAGTCAACAGACTCGTCTTTTGATGAAAAGTTAGAAGCCATCAATAAGATGGAAGAAACCTTGGTGGCTTTGCGCCAGCAAGAGGAAACTGCCGTTCAAGACAATGTAGACCTAATAGTTGAAGCCATCAAAGTGATGGAAAACAAGGTTACTGCACAACTAGAGGTTGCCAAGTCGATTGTTCCTGAGAAGGGTGACAAGGGTGACAAGGGTGACAAGGGTGCAGATGGTCGCCAAGGCATAGATGGCAAGAATGGGCAAAATGGAGTAGACGGAAAAGACGGGATAGACGGTAAAGATGGTGTTTCTGTCTCAAATGCTCAGATTGATTTTGATGGCTCGTTAGTTATTACCCTGTCTACTGGTCAAGAGATCAATGTGGGTGAAGTGGTTGCTCCTGACTTAGCAGAGAAGATCAAAGTCATTAGCACCATGTCCACCAATGGGGCGGTTGCTATCCTAGACGAAGGCACAAGCATCACAAGTGGTGTTAAGAAAATCAATTTTGTTGGTGCGACTGTTACTGCTACCAATTCTGGGGACGATGTAACTGTCAATGTTAGCGCAGGAACAGGAACTGTAACAAGCGTTGCTTTATCAGGTGGTACAACAGGATTGACTGTTACTGGTAGCCCAATTACAACAACTGGCACTATCACTTTGGCTGGTACTCTTGATGTTGACAATGGCGGCACAGGACAAACAAGTTATACAGATGGTCAATTACTGATTGGAAATACAACAGGTAATACATTAACAAAGACAACATTAACTGCTGGCTCTGGTATAGCAATTACAAATGGTGGTGGTTCAATAAGTATTGCCGCAACAAATAGCGGAACAGTTACTGCTGTTACAGGAACTTCTCCAGTAGTGTCTAGTGGAGGAGCGACCCCTGCAATTAGCCTAGCATCTGGATATGGTGATACTCAGAACCCTTACGCAAGTAAGACTGCTAACTTTGTTTTAGGCGCACCTAATGGGGTTTCTGGAGTACCAACATTTAGAGCAGTTGTTGCGGCAGACATTCCTACATTGAATCAAAACACAACAGGAAGCGCCGAAACTCTAACAAATACACGCACATTGTGGGGTCAAAACTTTAACGGCTCTGCAAATGTATCGGGTTCTTTATCTAGTGTGACCACACTATCTTTGACAGGTGCTGTTACATCAACATCAACTTCGCCAATAAGTTTTCAGGGAAATTCTAATACTGGTACATATAACCAAACAGTTGTTTATAGTAATCAAAATAATACAACCTTAACTAACACAAATGGAATTTTTATTGAAAGAGGTAGACTTTCAGATTCTCCATCAGCCGAAGTTAGATATTTTGTAATAGGCGCTAGAGGTGGGCAAGTTCAATTTAGTGTTGATGGCACAGGAGATACAGTAGCGGCTGGTACTATGACTGCTACTACTTTTAATGGTAGTGCCGCAGGATTAACTTCATTTCCAACTTTAAACCAAAATACTACTGGTACAGCATCTAATGTGACAGGGATTGTTGCGGTTGCTAATGGTGGAACAGGTACAGCAACACCTAGTTTAGTGGCTGGCACAAACATTACAAGTATCACAGGCACTTGGCCTAATCAAACAATTAACGCAAGTGGCGGTTCTGGCACAGTAACAAGTGTTGCCGCTACTGCTGGAACAGGCATCAGTATTACTGGTAGTCCAATTACTACATCTGGTACTTTAAATATTACCAATACTGCACCAGATCAGACGGTAGTATTGACTGCAAGTACGGGCATTAGTACATCAGGAACCTATCCTAACTTCACAATCACCAATAGCGCACCTGACCAAACAGTTGCCTTAACTGCGGGAACAGGAATTAGCACAAGTGGCACGTATCCTAACTTTACAATTACCAATTCTGCACCAGATCAGACTGTTTCTTTAACAGGTGCGGGTACGACTAGTATTACTGGAACATATCCTAACTTTACGATTACTTCCAATGATTCGACAACTGGTACTGTAACAAGCGTTGCGGCACTTACATTAGGCACAACAGGGACTGATTTAGGTTCTACTGTGGCTAATGGAACTACAACTCCAGTAATCACTTTAAATGTACCTACCGCATCTGCAACTAATCGTGGCGCATTAAGTTCTGCTGATTGGACTACGTTTAACAACAAAGGTAGCGGAACTGTTACAAGTGTTGGTGGAACAGGAACAGTCAACGGAATCACATTAACAGGCACAGTTACAACAAGTGGTAATTTAACTCTTGGTGGCACGTTATCAAATGTTGATCTTGCAACACAAGTAACTGGTAATTTGCCTGTAACCAACTTAAATAGCGGTACATCAGCATCAGCATCTACTTTTTGGCGTGGTGATGGTTCGTGGGCAACACCTAGTGGCGGTGGAAGTGGAACTGTAACTAGCGTAGCGGCAACTGTCCCATCATTCTTGTCTGTTACTGGTTCACCAATAACGACAAGTGGCACATTGGCAATTGCTCTTGCGTCTACCCCTACTAATGGTCAGTTATTGATTGGCAATGGTACAGATTTTTCTTATGCCACTTTGACTGCTGGTAGCAACATCACAATTACAAATTCAGCAGGCGGTATCACTATCGCCTCATCTGGTGGTGGCGGTACTTCATCACCAATTCCTAAACTGCAATCTTGGTCAATCGGAGGCTTTTAAATGGCACAAAATACAAACCCAATCTTTCCACTAACGCCAGTAAATAGTTGGGTAAGTGGTGCGGCGGCTACATCGGGTACTCCTGGCCTTACCGCTAACACAACCAAAGATTTAAGTAGCGGAACAAATTACGGACCAATATTTACAGGCAAAGCAGTAGATGGTTCAAGGATTGATTTTATAAAAGCAAGACCATTGGGAACAAACGTAGCCACAGTTATTCGTATATGGATAAATAATGGTTCTGCTACTACTACTGCGGCTAATAATGCTTTGTATCTTGAAAGAACTTTATCAGCAACAACAGTATCTGAGATTGCTGAACTGCCAGATGTTATTTTGCCATTAAACATTAGTTTACCTGCGGGTTATCGTATTTACGCCACATTTGGAACAGTAGTAGCGGCTGGATTCCATTTAACTGCTGTTGGTGGAGATTACTAATGTTTACGGGTTTTGCATCCGAAAACACACCTGCAATACAGGTTTGGGATTTTTTTAGAGCCTATACTGGACAAACAAGTATTTCATTAACAGATGATTGTGCGCCTATTCAATATATTAGAACAGGTAGCAATACAACTGTTATTTATTTATATCTTCCTACTGCACCAATCGAAGGAAAACAAATAAAAATCATAAATCAACACTATGGTACTAATGCACAAATTGTGCAAATTTTTTCATCAGATACAAATGATGGTGGAACAAACAATTATATTTATACAGTAGGACAAGGACATACATTAGATCTAATTTACTCTAAAAACTTTATAAGTTTTGGAACAGGTGTTGGCTCTTTTGCAAGTGGTTGGATAACATTAAATCAATCACCAAAAGGGGCGAGAAATTTTCAATCTGTAATATTAGGTGGTTTTAACAACAACACACAATTTAGTAGTTCTTTTATAGGTGGTGGTGTATCAAATACTGCGGCTAATACTGGAATGGGATTTATTGGCGGCTCTAGTAATACAGGAAATGGTGGCAGTTCTTTTGTAGGTGGCGGTTCTAGTAATACTGTAAATGGGGCTAGTTCTGCAATTATTGGTGGAAATAGTAATAGTGCAAGCGGTACTCAATCTGCGGTTATTGCTGGAAGTAGTAACACAGCAGGTGGTACATACGCTGTCGTTGTTGGGGGAGATCAAAATACAGCAAGTGGCAATTACTCCGTGGTTGCTGGTGGTGTAAGAGGAACAGCAAGGTCTATTATTGGCAAGACAGTTTTTCCAGCAAGTAATTCACCTGTTGCTTTTACTGTTGGCGCTTCTCAAACTGCATTATTAATATTGGGAAGACAAACAACAAATGCAACTGCAACAAGGCTTGCAAGTGACACATTCTCAGCAGACACAACTAACCAAGTAATTTTGCCAAACAACTCTGCCTATGTATTTCAAGGAACTTGCATTGCTAACGTAACAGGTGGCAGCACTACATCAGGCTGGAAGTTTGAAGGCGTAATTAAAAGGGGTGCAAATGCCGCATCTACTACATTGGTTGCCGCAGTCACTCCTACTGTAATAGCACAAGATGCTTTGGCGTCTACTTGGGTATTAGCAATTACCGCAGATACAACAAATGGTGGTATAGCCGTTACTGTGACAGGGGCGGCGGCAACCACTATCAGATGGGTTAGCAGAATTGAATCAACTGAGGTAACTTTCTAATGGCACTTAAAATCTCTATTTCCACAAGTAATGTTGGTGTTCCTTTTACGGAAGCATACGCACGAATAACCAATATTCATGCAAACAAAGACCAATGCCAATATCAGGTATCTGTTTCTGCAAGTGCAGATGCTAGGCAAGCCAATGCACAAGAAGTAGCGAAACACGCCTTTTACTGTGCAACGCCAACAGGTAACTTAATGGAAAGCCTTTATGCGGATTTGAAGAATCAGGCTGGGTTTGAAGATGCCCAAGACTGTTGATGAGCAACAAGCAGAAATCTTTATGGCATATGCCAAAAAAAGACTAAAAGACAACCTACAAAAGATTGAATCCATGACTCCTGAACTGCAAAAGTACTATGAAGCCCGCTTTGACACTATGGCAACAGAGGGTTGGAAGGATTTAATGGAAGATATTGACACAATGATAAATTCGTTGAACAATATCAGTACAATCCCTGATGAAGCGTCTTTACACTTCAAAAAGGGTGAATTGTCAATACTCACTTGGCTGAGAACCTTGAAAGAGGTCAGCGAAAGAGCGTATGAGGAATTGAATGAAAAGACTATTTGATTTTGCCTGTGAAAACGGGCATAAAACTGAGAGACTTGTTGATTATGAGACAACAGGTTTTAAGTGTGAGTGCGGAGCAACAGCCAACCGAACTCTAAGCGCACCTAACTTCAAATTGGAAGGGTGGTCTGGTTCTTTCCCGTCAGAGCATGGGAAGTTCGAGAAAAAACACCTAGATAGACTGAAGTGGGAGCAAAGCAACAACTTGTAAAAAGTGCAAGTTAAATGTCCTGAGAACGATAAACACGCAGGAAAAGGAAAAATATGTTGATTGATAATGAAGATGAGTCGCCAAGTGAGTTAGACGTAGTTGAAGAACAACAGCAAGAAAGACTCCCTGAAACTGAGCAACTTTCGGACGTTCCCAATTTCTATCGGGATAAAAGTCTAGAAGATGTTATCAAGATGCATCAAGAGGCTAATAAGTTAATTGATCGTCAGGGGAAAGAAGTAGGCGAAATTCGCAAACTAGCAGATGAACTCATAAAGCAGAACCTCAGTTCTAACAAGCAACCTATTAAAGAGGAAGCACCAGAAGTAGACTTCTTTGAGAATCCAAAAGAGGCAATTCGTCAGACTGTCGATAACCACCCCGATGTAGTAGCGGGTCGCCAAGCGGCTCACGACTTCAAAAGGATGCAGATTCAGCAAAAGTTAACGCAAGAACATCCCGACTATGGTCAGGTTGCTTCAGACCCAGACTTTGCAAATTGGGTGAAATCTTCACCTGTTCGCATAAATCTGTTTGCCAAGGCTGATGGTGAGTTTGACTACGATAGTGCAAACGAATTACTTACTACTTATAAACAGTTACGTGGCATTAAGGCAAAACAGACTAGCGATGCGGGTGAAACCCAGCGCAAGACTAACCTGAAGGCGGCGGGTGTTGATGTAGGTGGTAGTGGAGAATCAGGAAAGAGGATATACAGAAGGGCTGACCTTATTCGGCTAAAAATGGAAAATCCGAACCGATATGAAGCATTGAGTGACGAGATCATGCAAGCGTATTCAGAAGGTCGGGTCAAATAATTAACTTATCGCTTTTTGGAGATTTATCATGCCTTTAGGTACAAATAATGTGACAGTAACGACTGCGGCAACGTTCATTCCTGAAATTTGGAGTGACGAAATTGTTGCGGCTTATAAAAAGAACCTCGTCTTAGCAAACTTGGTTATGAAGATGTCTTTCAAGGGCAAGAAGGGTGATGTAGTTCACGTTCCTGCTCCTACCCGTGGTTCTGCGTCTGCAAAGGCGGCTGGTTCACAAGTAACTTTGATTGCGGCAACGGAATCTGAAGTTCAGGTAGCCATTGACAAACACTATGAATATAGCCGTTTGATCGAAGACATCGTAGAAGCACAGGCTTTAAACAGTCTGCGTAACTTCTACACAGCAGACGCTGGTTACGCTTTGGCTAAACAAGTCGATACAGACTTAATTAACCTTGGACGTGAAACCAATAATGGTGCTGGTACAAACGCCTACGCAACTGGTGCGTTTATTGGTGGTGATGGTACATCTGCTTATGTTGCCGCAAGCAACAATGAGTCAGCCTTGACCGATGCCGCTATTCGCCGCACCATTCAGCGCTTGGATGACAACGATACTCCTATGGATGGTCGTTTCTTCATCATCCCACCCTCAAGCCGTAACACGCTAATGGGCTTGGCACGTTACACAGAACAAGCCTTTGTTGGCGGTACTAACAATACCATCCGCACAGGTGAGATCGGTAACTTGTATGGCATCCCTGTGTTTGTCTCAAGCAATTGCGACACAGCATCAGGTTCTGCCGCCGCCCGTGTTTGTTTAATGGGACACAAAGATTCTTTGGTTCTGGTTGAGCAAATTGGTGTGCGTTCACAAGTCCAGTACAAGCAAGAGTACCTTGCTACGCTGTTCACATCTGATACGTTGTATGGCGTTCAGATTCTCCGTGATGCGGCAAGCACAGGTGCGGCTAAGTCTGCATCTATGTTCGCTCTCTTAGTTCCTGCCTAATTGCAGTTGCGCCCCTCGCCCTAGTGGTGGGGGGACTTTTTTAACCTAATTAGGAGAAATTATTATGGCAACAGCAAGTGCAGTTGTAACTCGTAGAGGCAATGACAGTTTTCGGGGTTTATTCTCTGATACTTGGTCAGTTGTTTGTACTTTAAATGCTGGCTCATTAGTTGATGGTGCTGGTGAAACAGATGATGTAACAGTTCCAGGCGTTGCCTTGGGTGACATGGTTCTTTGTGCATCTTTGGCTGTGGATTTGGTTGGTTTGACTGTGACGGGTTATGTCTCAGCCGCCAATACAGTTAAGTTCCGCATCCAAAACGAGTCAGGTTCTACAGCAGACTTGGCATCAGCCACTATGGACATTATTATTGTCCGTATGGTGTAAGGATCGGGGGGCTTGCTCCCCTTTCTTTTAAGGATAAATATGGCTTTGTTTCGTTGCAATAAATCTGGCAATACAGTCGAATTCAGATATGACTTTGATATTGTCGAAATGCGTAGGCATCCAGAATACACAGAGGTTGATACTTCTGCTGTTGTGGAGGTTGAGAAGGTTGATGGAACAAGGCAGACACTAACTTTGAAGAAACCTATGGGTAGACCCCGTAAGGAACAACTGTTATGAGTGATATTGATGCGAGAGATTTTGGCAGAATAGAAGCCCAAGTAGAGGCTCTGCAAGTGGAAGTTCACCAATTGAGCAATGATGTTCGTGCTTTACTCGAACTAGCAAACCAGTCTAAGGGTGGCTTTTGGATGGGGATGGTCATTGCCTCTGCCTTATCTGGCGTGGTGAGTTTCTTTGCCGCAAGGTGGATCAAGTAAGTTAACCAAGGAGAAAACTTATGATGTACGGAAAACCAAGCAAGATGCCTAAGAAAAATAGCAAAAAGGGTGTGCCTATTGCCATTATGGTGGCAGTTGGTAAGCCAAAAGGTCTGCCCATGCGTGGTCAGCGCACCGCTACCAACATGATGAAGAAGTCTGGGAGAAGTAAATGAGTTCACTATCTGGGGCAAAAACCCTTTTAAGTGCGGTAGTCGCAACTGGTGCATCTACTGCTGTGCAAGCAGACGCAGGGCAACCTGCATTTCTGCAAGTTACAGGTATAACAACCGCTACTGTTGCTTTCCAAGGTAGTTTGGATGGAACAACCTTTGCAACGATTGGTACTGCTTTGACTGCTGATGGCATTGTTACTATTGCCAATGCACCAAAGTATTTGAGAGCCAACTGTACAGCCTACACCTCTGGAACTATTACAGCAAAGGTCTTGTACTAATATGAAGAACCAGCCACACTATTTGCCTGATGGGAAACTGTACAAAGGTGAGACACATAAATCTGGGTCAACTTTAATGACTGGTGCAAAGCATAGTGCAAGTAGTAAGGTTTTAACTCACACTCCTACCAAGAAGGCGAAGAAGAAATGAAACAAGGTCTATATGCCAATATCAATGCCAAGCAAGCAAGAATTAAGGCTGGCTCTGGAGAAAAGATGCGTAAGGTTGGTAGCAAAGGTGCGCCAACTGCTGATGCATTTAGACAGTCTGCTAAAACCGCAAAGAAACCAAAAAAGGTGAAGTGATGAAAACTCCCGCTTGGCAACGCTCCGAAGGTAAAAATCCTAAAGGGGGGTTGAACTCCAAGGGCAGAGCATCTTATAATGCGGAAACTGGTGGTAATTTAAAAGCACCCGTCAAATCAGGGGACAACCCTCGCAGAGCAAGTTTCTTGGCTCGTATGGCTGGTAATAGCGGTGCTGAGTACAAGAATGGTGAACCGACAAGACTGCTTCTTTCGTTAAAAGCATGGGGTGCAAACTCCAAGACTGACGCAAAGGCAAAAGCCAAGTCTATTTCCGAACGAAATAAGGCAAAGGCAAAATGAGAGCATTATCAGTTGGTGTTAGTCCTACGGCGGCAGTAGACACAACAGTCTATACCTGTCCTACGGGCTATTACGCCAAATTTACTGTAATGTATATACACAATACAGGTGGCTCTACCAAACATATAACTGTTCAATGGTTTGACGCAAGTGCTAATAGCACTCTTGATATATTGACTTCTCTTGATTTCAGTACAAAAGAATATTTGCAGTTTGATGGCAATGCCTACATTGTGTTTGAAGAAGGCGACAAACTCAAAATAACTACTCAGTCTGCAAGTTCATTCAGTTTTATAGCAACCTTTGAAGAAATAGGATTGACAAGACAATGACGTACTTAGAACTAATTAACGATGTATTGGTTCGATTGCGTGAACCAACTGTATCTACTAACCTAGAGACACAAGACAATGACGTACTTAGAACTAATTAACGATGTATTGGTTCGATTGCGTGAACCAACTGTATCTACTAACCTAGAAACAACTTACTCAACCCTGCTTGGCAAGTTTGTCAATGATGCAAAGCGTCAGATTGAGGATGCCTTTGCTTGGAACGTATTAGTTCAAACTATCACAGTTACCACAGTTGCAAACACTTCTTCCTACTCCCTCACAGGGGCTGGTCAGAAGTTCCAAGTCTTAGACGCAATCAATACCACTAGCCTTTTAGGGATGACAAACATTGATTTTGTCACCATGAATCGCAACATTAACTTCTTACCCGTTGGCACTTCAGCACCAGTTAACTATGCTTTTAATGGCGTAGATGGTAGTTACGATACAAAAGTAACCTTGTATCCAGTACCAGATGCTGTATACACAGTTAAATTCTCTTTAGCCATAGCACAAGCCAATTTGTCTGCTGACGCTACTGTGGTGCAAGTACCTGATGTTTTAGTGGCTCAAAACGCCTATGCAAGAGCATTGGTGGAGCGTGGTGAAGATGGTGGCTTGTCTTCCTCAGAGGCGTATGCGCTATACAAATCAATGTTGTCAGACCATATTGCTTTGGAGGGTACACGTTATCCTGATCGTGGGGAGTTTGTAGCAACATGAGCCAAGCAATCCAAGTCTCTAGCATAAGCGCACCAGGCTTTTACGGGTTAAACACCCAAGATTCGCCTTTGGACTTGAATCAAGGCTTTGCTTTAGTTGCCACCAATTGTGTAATTGACCAATACGGACGCATTGGCTCACGCAAGGGTTTCTCAAGGGTTAACTCATCTTCTGGTGCTTTGGGTGCAAATGATGTTGGCGTAATACATGAGTTAGTTCAGGCTGATGGCACTTTGACTGTGCTGTTCTCTGGTAACAACAAGTTATTCAAGTTGGATGGCTCAAACGCTGTTTCAGAGTTGACCTATGGTGGTGGCGGTACTGCCCCTACTATCACAGCAAACAACTGGCATTGCACATCCTTAAATGCAATAACTTTCTTCTTTCAATCAGGGCATGACCCGTTGATCTTTGACCCTGCGGTAAGCACTACAACATTTAGGCGTGTGTCTGAGAAGACTGGTTACGTTGGTACTGTGCCAAATGCAAACATTGCTATTAGTGCTTATGGTCGCTTGTGGGTGGCAAGTACAACTACAAACATAACAACCATTTCTTTCTCTGATTTGCTTTCTGGTCATGTTTGGTCTACTGGAACTTCTGGTTCTTTAAATGTAGACAGGGTATGGCCTAACGGGGCAGATGAAATCACAGGGTTGGCGGCTCACAATGGCTTTCTAATTATCTTTGGTAAGCGTCAAATCTTGGTGTATGCCAATGCAACTACGCCATCTACCATGACTTTGAGTGACACAGTTGGTGGCATTGGTTGTATAGCAAGGGATACGATTGCATCTACGGGCAAGGACATTCTCTTCTTGTCTAACTCTGGCATACGCTCGTTTGCTAGAACGATTATTGAAAAGTCAGCCCCATTGGGAGACTTGTCCAAGAATGTACGCAATGATCTGTTGTCTACGATTGCTGGTGAGACTCTAGCCAATCTAAAGGCTGTTTATTCAGAAAGAGATGCTTTCTACCTGATAACCTTCCCATTGGTTAAGCAAGTGTTCTGCTTTGACACAAGATTGCAGTTGCAAGATAACTCATTCAGAGTAACGACTTGGGACTCTATTGAACCAACTGCTTTGCTTTCCCGCAGGAGTGGTGACTTGCTGATTGGCAAGAATGGTTTTATTGGCAAGTATGGTACTTATTTAGACCATACAAGTAGTTATCGTTTCTTGTACTACACAAACCATGCTGATCTAGGCGATCAAGCGGTTACTTCTATATTGAAAAGATTGTCTATTGTTGCTATTGGTGGCTCAAACCAGTTTGTAACAATGAAGTGGGGATTTGACTTCTCTACTAACTACTTAGCCGCAACTACCTTTATTCCGACACAAGGAACATCTGAGTATGGGGTTGCAGAGTACAACAATCCAAACAATCAGGTTGTGACGATAACCAATGCAAGCCCTGCGGTTGTTACATCTGTTGATGGTTCTTCATTTGTGTTGAATAACACAATAACTTTGACAACTACTGGAACTTTGCCTTCTGGGTTACTTGTGTTGACAACGTATTACTGCATTAATGTTTCAACAACTACCTGTAACTTGTCTTTAACGCCTAGTCCTGGTACGGCAATCAATACAACAACAGCGGGTAGTGGTACGCATACCGCAGTACACGCACAGCCCTCTGTAACTAACGAGTATTCAGATGGCGTTTCGTTGCAGACCTTACAAGTCAATGCAAGTGGTTCTGGCAAAGTTGTGCAAACTGGTTATGAGACTAATATTTCAGGTAATGAACTATCTATTCAGAAGATTGAAATTCAATCTAAACGTGGCAGATTAAGTTAAGGGGAAAAAATGACAAATTATGTGAAATCAACAAACTTTGCTACCAAAGACAATCTTGCGTCTGGTGATCCATTAAAGATTGTTAAGGGTACGGAGATAAATACTGAGTACGACAACATTGCTATTGCTGTTGCTACTAAGGCAGATGTTGCATCGCCTACCTTTACTGGTACTGTAACCATACCAACACTTGCATTGACAAATGATTTGGCTGTTACAGACGGAGGTACTGGTGCATCGACTGCGGCAAATGCTCGTACTAACCTGAGTGCGGCATCTTCTGGTGCTAACTCTGACATTACCTCTATTACTGGTTTGACAACGGCTTTGACTGTTGCACAGGGTGGCACAGGGTTGGCTACTCTTACTGCAAACAATGTAGTTTTGGGTAATGGTACAAGTAATGTGCAGTTTGTTGCCCCTAGTACCTCTGGCAATCTACTAACTTCAAACGGAACTACTTGGACTTCTACTGCACCAGCCGCAAGCGGGGTTACTTCAGTAGCAACAGGCAACGGATTATCTGGTGGAACTATTACATCAACTGGCACATTAGTTGTTGCTTGCCCTTCTTTTAATTCTGTTGGTAGTTATTGCATGGGAAGCGTATTAATAATTACTGCTATGAATAGTGGTGATAATCGGACGGCTGGTGGTTCAAATGACCAAGTTCAATCTTCGGATACACAGTTGAGTTTTTTAACAAATAATTTATCAGGAACATGGAAATGGATGGGGGCTAATATTCCAAGTGCGTGTAACCCCAGAGTTTTTGGGATTTTCTGTCGTGTCTCTTAAAAGGAAAAATTAAATGTTTACTCTTGAATACGCAAAAAACCCCGTGTATGGAAATTCAGAAGGAACTTCTATTCTGTTAACTGTTAAATGGCAAGAACTTAATGAAGATATGCCTTTTGCCGCAACAAGTTATGACACTATGGCTCATGGCGTAGATTTGTATAACAGAGCAAAGGCTGGTGAGTTTGGTGAAGTTTCTCCTTATGTTGCACAAACAGCAACAGAAGATCAACCAAGCACGACAGGAACGCAAGACTTATGACCTATGGAATATATCCAAACTCAACGCCAGAGTTTCGTATGCTTCAAAAAGAAGATGGGACAATGGCAATGCAAGTTAGATATATCAATGCACCAATGGGATATACAGGCAAGTGGATGGATGTGAAAGCGGAAAAAGAAAATGACAATACGAATTGCACCGACACACCAAGTCATGTATGACGGGGCATCTTTGAATGTGTTTCACGCAAACAAGGGTGAAGGGTTACCAAGCCATGAACACGTTTATGCACATTTAACTGTCTGTCATGCAGGAAGTTGTGTGATTCGTAAAGAAGGAATTGAGAAAGTGATTGACAAGTACACGCAACCGATAAACCTCAAGGCTAATGAGTGGCATGAGATTGAGGCATTGGAAGATGAGACTGTGTTTGTGAATGTGTTTGCGGAAGGCAAGTATTGAAGACTCCTGTGGTCATTCGGAAAGATTATGTAATTTACCTAGAATTGTTTGACAATTTATTATGGTTTCATACAGATGTTTTCAAATGGTCAGCAGAGATAAAAAAGAGGTACAGATTGGATTTGGCAAAGTTAGAAGATTTAGTTGATATGCCGCTGTTGGCAGTCGTTGATGTAACGAACAATAAATTAACTAAGTTTGCTGAATCTTTTGGGTGGGTTGTAAAAGGACAAATGGTTTTAAACAATGGCAATAAAGCCTTAATTTATGCTTCACAAGCATAAGGGAGAAGAAAATGGGTGATCCAGTATCAAGTGCGTTAATTCCTGCGGGTATTCAGTTACTAAGCAGTTCTATGGCTGGCGACTCTGCAAGAGATGCGGCACAGACTTCTGCTAATGCTCAACTTGAATCGTCAAGATTGGCGGCAGAGGCGGCTAAATTTACTCCTTATGGAGTTGCTGGAGATCTATTTTCTCAGCCAAAATATTCAGTTGATGCCCAAGGAAGGCCAACTGTTGACCTTGGAATAAATCCTGAATTTAGAGCCTATCAAGATAGGTTATTGGCATTAACTGGTAGAGGTTTAACGCAAGCAGAACAGGCAGGACAACAATATGCTCCTTTGACAGGTGCGGCAACTGGTCTGTTTAATCTTGGAGAACGATATTTAGCAGAAACTCCAGAGCAAGTTGCTCAAAAGTACATGACAAGTCAATACGACTTGCTTGATCCTAGTCGGCAAAGACAGTTGGCAAACATTAGAAACCAAAACTTTCAAACAGGTCGTGGTGGTTTATCAGTAGGTTCTACTGGTTTGCGTCCAAGTGGCGCAGAAGGTTTGGTGGGTACTAATCCTGAATTAGAAGCCTATTACAACGCATTAGCACAACAAGATGCTCAATTGGCGGCAAATGCAACTCAGGCTGGTCAACAACAAGTTGCCTTTGGCACAGGATTGTTTGGCGCAGGTTCTAACTTGCTTAACCAATACCAAACTGGTCAAGTTGGTGCATTGTCTCCATTCTCTACTGGTTTGGGTTTAGCATCAACAGTAAATCAACTTGCTTATGAGCCTGTAAGACTTGGTGCTGAATTGGGTGGTCGTGCAATGCAAGGAGGCGCACAAGCAGGACAATCGTTGCTATTGGGTGGATTAGGTGCGGCAAGGGCTATGCAACCAGCCAATGCGCTAGACCCATTCTCAAGAACCCTATCCAATCTTGGTGAGAATCGTCAGTTCACAAGTGGATTAGGTAAATTGTTTGGTAGCGGTAATAACCCATACTCATCCTTTACAAACTCTGAATTTATGGGAATCACACCTTTTTAAAGGAATAATCATGGCAGAATCAATAATGAGTGGTTTGTTTGGGATAACTCCTGAGTCGTATCAAGATACCAGACAACTGCAAGAACAAGCACAGGCACTTCAACAGGCTCAGTTAAACCCTTATGAAGCGGTTAACTACATGGCGGCTAGGGCTGGTCAGCAACTAGGTCGTGGCATTGGTGGGTTATTAGGTGGTCAAGACCCAATGTTACAAAAGATCACGGCACAAGATCAAATCTTAAAAAGTTTAGATATTACCAATCCACAATCAATTGCTACTGGTATTGAAAGAGCGCAACAGGCTGGAATTCCTGAGTTAGCATTTAAGTTGTTGGCGGTTCGTGATGATGCTACTGCCAGACAACAAAGGCAATTGGCGACACAGCGTGAAATGATGGCTCAAAGCATTGCAATGAGAGCGTATGACCCAGGCAAACCAGAACAAATTGTTCCTGAAAGAACTGTCATTGATCAAGCGGCAGATACGTCTTATTTGGAGCCTCAACGAGTTGCTCCAGCGGTTGCGCCAAGTTATGACATCTCCCGTGTCGCTCCTCAATTGATGGCTCTTGGCCCACAGGGTGTTGCTCAATTAACTACGGCTAAAGCGGCAGAAAAAGCATTGTTACCAGAAACTCAAATTGTCAAAGAAGGCGAAACAATTTATCAGAGATTACCCGATGGTGGTTACAAACCATTGATTAGTGGCCCGATCAAGAAAGAGGCATTTACTGGTGATTATGCTAATGCCTCATTGATGTTGTTTGGGACTGCCAATGTTAGTAAGATACCTCAGACACCAGAGGCAATGGATGCCATTACTAAACAAGCGGCTGTTATAGCGCAATCCAAGAGGCCCATCACTAATGTTACAAATACAGTTTCCAACAATACGCAAAAGGGATTTAGTGAGCAATTTATGGAAAACGTTGCATCGAATATTAAGGCTGGACGTGCCGCTGTCAACGCAATTGGTGCTGTGCAAAATATGCAAACTTTGCTTGATGAAGGTGTACGAACTGGTTTTGGTCAGGATACGATGCTTCAGCTTGGTCGTGCTGGACAATTTTTTGATCCTGAATTTAAAGTCAAGGGATTGGCTGGACAAGAAGCGTTTCAATCATTTTCAACTGGTGTAATTTTGCCGCAAGTAAAACAACTTGGTGTAAACCCAACAGATACAGATTTGAAATTTATTTCAACAGGAGCGCCAGGATTATCTAAAACGCCAGAAGGAAATAAATTATTGTTGTCTGCATTGCAACTTAAACTAAATCGTGAACAAGATTTAGCAAGATTTACAAACCAATTTTTGGCTTCTAATCAAGAATTAGTTACAAACAATCCTGTTCAGGCTTACACAAAGTTTAATGATGCGTTTGATCAATACACGAAAACTAGCCCGCTATACGGGCCAGCGTCTGACTCTTTACGCAAAAGATTTAATGATCTTGGAACTAGGTCAACAGGAAATCCAGCGGCCCGTAACGCTTTAAAAAGCGGCGGTCTTACAAATTAAGGGGTAACTTATGGCTTCGTTAAATGACCAAATTCTTGATTTGCGGGATGAACTAGAAATAGCCAAGTCAGAAGGAAAAATTACCGATTCAGGCACAAAAATGCTTGAACAACTTAACACAAAAAGTTTTACAACTGGCGGGTTTGGTCAATTCTTGCAAGGGTTGAGTCTTAATTTTTCAGAAAATGTTACTGGTGCATTAAAGTCTTACTTAACGCCTGGGCCAGATGAAATATCTAAACAACTTAAGCTAGGCGCACCAGACAAGCCAGCGCCATCGCCAACAGATGTTGCCATTCAAATGGAACGTATTGGTTTGAGTGAATATGCAAAAGAATCACCAGCCAAAAGTATTTCAGCAAACATTGCTGGTTCAGCAGTTCCTGCTTTGGTTACAAAAAAACCTGTCACTAGTTTTCCTGCACAAATGGGACTTGCTGGGGCGGCAGGATTTACTGCTGGTCTTGGTGAATCAGAAGCTGAACTTTTTAGCCCTGAATCACTAAAATCTGGAGGCATTGGTACAGTAACTTCTTTGGCAGTCTTACCAATAGCAAAAGGGGTCGGCATGGGCGCTGGGGCTGTCTACCGAGGCGTTGTAAAGTCTATCTTTAGTAACCCCCAACGCATTGGTACTGATGAGGCAAGAGGACTAATTAAACAAGCCCTTATCAATGACAAGGGCGGTGTGGATGAAGCCATCCAGTTTGTGCTTGAACAAAAGGGAAAGCCTTACTCCATTGCTGATGTTGGCCCAAATACCAGAGCATATTTAGATGCGGCAAATACTATCCCTGGCCCAGGGAAAAAACAAGCACAAGAGTTTTTGCAGAATCGAGACAAGGGCGTTCTTTCTCGACTAACTTCTGACTTGCAAGTTGCTTTTGGCTCTAAAGCGGCTTTCTTTGATGAGTTCAATGCGCTTAAAGATGCAAGGTCTGATTTGGGTGGAAAACTTTACGAAAGAGCATTGCAAAAAGATGTGCCAGTTACGCCAGAGTTAACAAATCTTTTTAATCGTCCAAGTGTGCAAGATGCCTACAACAGAGCAATTAACATTGCTAAAGAAGAAGGCATTAAATTGCCTAACGTAAAAATTGTTGATGGAAAATTGCAAACATTAGACGGCAATGATGTTACTAAAATAAACACCACTTTTTTACATTACATGAAGATGGGTTTGGATGATGTTGTTTTTACAGGAAAGAGTCCAACTAGCGGCATTGGTTCAACTGAACTTGGGAAAATAAAAGGCACTCGGATTCAGTTTCTTGACCAATTAGATGCCGCTAATCCCACCTACAAAAATGCAAGACGAGTTTGGGCTTCAGACACGGCTGTTATGGACGCAATGGAAGAAGGGCGAACAGCTTTAAATAAACAGCCTAAAGATGTTGATGTTTTGTTAAATGACATGAAGACAATGACCAAATCAGAACTTGAAGGCTTGCGTCTTGGTGTTATGCAAAACTTGCTTGATCGTCTTGGTGGAGCGCAAACAGCGGCAACAGTTGTTGGCCCAACAGGTAATCCAGCGTTAAAAATCATTAACGACCCAAAAAATCTACGAGTGCTTAGAGCAACATTTCCAAAAGATGAAGCTGGAGATAAGACTTTTGAGCAATTTATGAAAAATATGAAGTCTGAAGTTGACATGAAAAGCACATCTAAGCAAGTCTTGCAAGGCTCACAAACAGCAGAAAGAACACAAGCTATTTCAGACGTAAAGGCTGGCGGGCAAGCTGTGCGTGAACTGCCAGCTATGAGTGTGCAAGGGATTTTGATGAGGGCTTTGCAACGTGACTATTCTCAACTTGGCGATGCACAAACTAGGGCTGTGGCAGATGAGATGACTAGAATTTTGACAACCACAGCGACAGACCCAAAGAAATTGCAAAAAATATCTAAGCAATTAGCTGGTCGTAGTGTCTATGATGTAATCAGCAAAGACATTCCTGAACTGTTGCCTGCTTTGGGACGAGCGACACTTGGCCCCTTTGCAATTGGATCAATGTCTGGCAATGTAGCCCCTAATATTGGTTCGGCAACTGGTTTGTTTAGCGGTCAATAGGAGTAAACCATTGACCCTTTCAGCCTCCTCCTCCTTGCCCAAGGCGCAGTCTCAGCCATTAAATCAGGCTGTGCAATGCTCCATGAAGGGCGCATGGAACTGGAGGGTGCTAAGAAGACAATTGAAGGGGTCATGGCTGATGTCAAAGCCATTAAGGGAATCTGGGATTGGCTCATTGGACTGTTTAACCCAAAGCCCAAGTCCAAGCCAGAAGACACCCCCAAGCCTTTGGCGAAAGCGAAAGCCGCTTCCAAGAAGCAACAGACTTATGAAGAAGTTGAACTACAAACCATCAACGAAGTGGGAGTCCAACTGGGCAACTTCTTTGACATACAGGCTCAACTAAACAACTACTATGCCTCTCTAGAGGCAGAATCAAAGGAACACTATGACCCAGATCAAAATACTTCTAAAAAGGCTATTGAACGTGCCTTGGTGGAACTCCAAATGGAAAACCTTGATGCACAAATTCGGGAACAAATGACTGTTTATGCCCCTGTTGAACTGAAGGCAATCTATACAAGGTTTCTAAAGATGTATGCAAAAATTCAACAAGAGCAAGAGTGGGCTAGATCAGAAGAAGTTAAGAAATTAAGATTACAGAGATGGAAACAAGAACAACAAGAAATATTCGTTATTGAAATGGTGAGTGGAGGGGTTGCAGTTGTGTTTATATCTATGTTTTTTGGATGGGCGATGTGGCAACTACGAAACTTGTCTTTTGGGTATTGATAGGAGTAGCCGTATGCATCATTGTTGGAGTAACCTCTATGGCATACGTGGAAACCTTGTATATGAGGGCGCAACTTAAACAAGAGATGAAAGAGTTACGCAAGTTGAAACAAGAACTGAAAGAATCTAAATGAAGTATTTATTGGTGCTTATGCTTTTAGTTGGTTGCGAAGACCGCTATCGGTATTTTTGCCAAGACCCAAAGCACTTCTCTGCCAAGCGTTGCCAACGCCCAGACTGCCAATTCACCCAAGACTGTCCTGATTACCTCGTAGCACCTATATTGGAGAAACAAGTTGTCCAACCCCCACAAATTCCAAATCAATCGGCTTCTGAGCCAAGAGGAAATTGAAATACGAGTTTGGGCTTGCGTAGTCCTAATCGTAACAATCATCCTCGCTGGTATCGTGATCTTTATGCTGTATAGCCTAGCCTTTGTGGTTCAGCCTATCAAGAGCATGGCTCCGATTGACCAAGCGTTTGCCAAGATGCTCAACGACATTGTTTTGCTGATTGTTGGCGGCATTGGTGGCGTGATGAGCCGTAAGGGTGTGCAAACTGTTTCTGAAAAACTATCCTCTACTGCACCACCTCCATCCCCTCCTAGCACCCCTACAACGCCTCCACCTGTGCCTACATCTACTTGGACTTCTCCATCTGGCGCATTACCAGCATGGATAAACCCTGTCTTGGATGAAGAGTGGAGAGCGCCACCACCACCCACTACGCCACCTGACTATGTTGACCCTGCCAAGGAAGAAATAGCCAATGAACGGGCTTTAGCAAAGGCTGAACAATGATTCCTAATCCTTGGATGATATTGGGTGCTATCTTGGTGGCTGTGAGCGTCTATTTCTATGGGCATCACAAAGGGTGGGATGAGCGTGACGCAGAAATGCAAGCAGAGATTGCTGTCAAGAACGAAGAATCCCGTGTAAAAGAGCAAGAACTTGCCAAACAATTAAATGACCAATCATCGAAACTTTTGGAGGCTAACAATGCCATTACTGAAAAACAGTCTAGTCTTGATCGTGCTATTCGTGCTGGTAGGGTGCGCCTCCCGTCCACAAGTTGCGTACAAACCAATGGAAATCCCCCCGTTGCCAGCGGAAATAGCAACCAAGCGCCAAGCGAATCTGACACAGAGACTCTCCGACTTATTGCTCAAATCGCCGCAGACGGAGACAAAGCCATCAACCAACTCAACGCCTGTATCGATGCCTACCAAGCAGTAATGGAGAAATCAAATGGTAAACGCTGAACAACTGCAAAAACTCCACATTGGTGCTGATTGGGTGGATGCCTTGAATGAGACATTCTCTAGGTTTAACCTGACCTCAAACAACCAAAAGGCTATGTTCATTGGTCAATGTAGCCATGAGTGTGGCAACTTCCGTATCCTTGAAGAAAACCTAAACTACAAGGCGGCAACGCTAATGAAACTGTGGCCTAGAAGGTTTCCCACTTTGGAGAAAGCCAATGAATATGGTGGAAATCCTAAAAAGATCGCAAATATGGTCTATTCTTCTCGCATGGGCAACCGTGACGAAAATTCTGGTGACGGTTATCGTTTTCGTGGGCGTGGATGTATTCAACTTACTGGTTACTCAAACTATTTCCATGCTGGTAAAGCATTGGGTGTGGATTTTGGTCTTGAGCCTGACCTTGTTGCTACCCCTAAATTTGCCGCACTTACTGGGGGATGGTTTTGGTCTACCCACAACTGTAATGCTCCAGCGGATGCCCTTGACTACACTAAAGTAACCAAGATCATCAATGGTGGCACGATAGGGTTAGATGACCGCATAAAGCACGTTCAACAGGCTCTAGCGGTCTTAGGTTAGTCTTTGTCAGAACTAAGGAAAAAGACTGCCACTAATATGCCAACGGCAATAGAAGCACCAAGGCCAAGCAGAACAATTATGGTTAGGATGTTTTCTAGCATTTAATCTTGCTCCTAATTAAGTCTTCCAAACACTTCATCAGAGTGAATACCGCACTTAAAAATGAAGGGGCTAACATACCAAGAATAAAAAGCGTGACATCATACATATCTTGTCTCCAAATACATTTCGTGGAATGCCCAGACAACTAACCAATCCCACATTAGGTGAGGGCAATGACCAGAATGGTAATACTTTGCCATTTTTAGGCAATAGGCTTTAGTTGGTGCTGGTTGTTTCATACTTTGCCTCCAGTTCGGTAACCCTGTCAGACAGCACACGAACTAACTCGCTCAAGATTGCAACTTCAGCAACTAGCTTGGCCTCCTTGCTAGGATTGCGAATTATTTCTTTCCTAACATAACTCTGCTCCATTGCACTAAAGACTTCAGCTTCTTCTGGAGTTTCTGTAAGGATGCGTAATGGATATGTGATACCAATTGGTTTACGCATATCAACTCCAAATGTATTTGTTAAACATATAGACAAAGAAACCAACAATTGCAATCAGCGCACAAAGTATGGCGAAGTCGCTGATCTGCGGCTCACGATAAGCACCTGTGAAGATGTCTTCATTGACATACTCTTTAGGCCATGCCTCTTTAATAGTGCGTGGAAACACACGCACAGTTGGATGGTTTTCTTCAACTTCTTCTTGCATCATTTTATTAAACTCCTGTAAGCGTTGATTGCGTCTTTCAGATCGTTTTGCAATTGCTCGATGTGGTTTTGTTGCTCTTGCATCTTAATATACGCCTCTTGAGCAAACTTGGCTAGATTCTCTTGGCTCCATGACTCGAATGTTGGCATTGTTATCTCCAAAATCTTTTAAGGTTGTCGATTGAAAATGTTTTTTGGTACTCAGTTTCTTTGGGTGTGGTTAACCTGTTCTTCTGAGGTAACGCCCCCGTGAACACTTCTTCTTTGGTTTTGAAGATACAAAAGCAAAGTTTGCAATATCTACGGCGGTAAGTGAATTCTTCATTCTGTATGGTTTCGGTGATTGCGATCTTGTCACCAGCACAGGTAGGACACTTCAAAATGGGACTCCATCCCAAGACCAGAATTCGCAATCAACTGTGCCTTGTACCCAATCGTCTGGTGGTGGGGCTTTGAACTCTTGGCACAGGCCAAGGCTGAATCTTTCACAGCTATGGCAGTTCACAGGTATGGCATTGATCTGCGCCAATTGTTTTACCAAATGCCCTTTGATGGCGTTTAGTTCAATTAAATTCATAGTCTCTTATCTCCGTGTATTTTCCGTTTTGGCGAGTTGCAATGCGGTCTGGTTTCTTTAGGCACTTTGGCTCAAAAAGCAAAGTCTTGATTGCATCTGCAACGCTTTTTGGATAATCGTAATCCTTAGAACTTCGGCGAATGATCCACCAAGAGACAGCCTTCTGTCCTGCGTAACCCGTATGGTCAAAGCAGACCCATTCTGAGGCGGTCTTCAGGATTCCAGAATAGTAGTCAACCCTTAGAGAGTCGGGCTTGCCCTCCTTCTTGTGGGTGTGGTACTCGACTTTGGTAACGTCATGCCAAACGATTGTTCGCTTGGATTGCTCAGACAACAATGCGGCATAAGACAGCGAGGCATCCAAGACCTTAACCTGTTCTTCTCTGATCGTGGCTCCACAGACTATGCAAGTCAATGCGGCGGCAACATTCCTTTCGCCACAGTCTGGGCAGATACAGAATGGGGCTTCTTGATTGCTGGTTATGCGTTTGGTTCTACCAGTTACTGTGTCTACAGTACCCATCCTTGCAACTGTGTCAGTAAAGTCGAGAACCAAGCAATCTTTCTTGCCATCTGCAATGCGTGTTCCTCGACCCATGCCTTGAACGTACAAGACTGGTGACTGCGTTGGTCTGCACCAAATAATGCAATCCACATCTGGCACATCAAAACCAGTAGACAAAGCTAAGACAGTTACCAAGCAATGGATTTCCCCATTGCGGAAATCCCTAATAAGGTTTTCCCTTATGAGTTTTGGTGTCTCGCCACAGACAACGGCGGTTTCTATACCAAGGGAATTTAAGCGATTACAGAGGCTGTCTGCGTTAACGACACTTGGTGTAAAGGCTATCCACTTCTTGCGGTCTGAGGCGATTCTGGTGGCTTCTAGGGCTACTTTGCCCAAGTATTTCTCAACTTCCAAAGACAACTCACCAATTTTGTAATCTCCATTGGAGATGCCAACCTTGCTGGCATCGATCTGGGTTACAACTCCAAACTTTGGTGGGACTAGCGGCGCAATGAATTCGCCATCTAACAACTCACGCATGGTGACTCGACTAGCAAAGCCTGTGAACAGAGGATCGTCCCCATCTGTCAACCAGACCCCATTGCCCCTAAAAGGCGTGGCGGTCATGCCAACTGTGCGGTACTCGCAGAGTTCGGACAGCTTGGACAAGAAGGTTCGGTACATCCCCTTTGGCTTTGTGTCTACCAGATGCGCCTCATCAATGATCACCATCTTGATGTCACCAAGAAGGTGTGCAGATTTAACAATCGATCCTATAGTGGCCACAATGACATCTGCATCATGCTGTTTTTTGCCAAGGCTTGCACTCACAAAGCCAACCTTGATTGTTGATGGCAAAAGTGCTTGCAACTTCTCAGCGTTTTGCTCTGCCAACTCCTTGGATGGAACTAGCACCACAGTTCTGGGGTGAAAGAGAGGCCATTGCTCCCACATCTGGCGCACAACTTCAGCACAGATGACAGACTTTCCCGCCGCAGTTGGCAGGACTAGCAACGGGATGTCTGTGACCTCTTGATGCTTTGTCCACCAATCAAACAGGCTGGTGACTGTGCGAGTCTGGTACTCACGCAGGATCATTTTTTCTCGCCTCAAGCATTGCGTCTGCCATTTCGTAAGCAGTCTTTGCAATGTAATTGCATTTTGGTTGCTCAACATCAACCATCATCCCTTGCATAGCCTGAGCCGCAAAATAATCTCTTAAAGTTATTTTTTCAATTGGTACTGTTTTCATACAAACTTTCCTCCATGTTGCTTGCGTATTTCTAAGCATTGCTCGTCCACCAAAATAGTCTTGTCTGCACAGGCGTGGATTTCTTGACTACTCAAGTGGTCTAGGTTCTTTGCTGGATCGCCATTGGTAAAGCGTTTGCCGTCTGCCATCTCGTAGACAACGCCACTTTCGTCTGTGTCAATAGGATGGGCAGTCTTAGCCAACAGAATTGGAATGATTCTGTGGTCTGCACAACCTTGTCGCTGGTCATCAACCGACAAATCTTTTTTGTGCGTTTGGCAACTCCATCTTGCCTCTCCATCCATTTCTGGGGTGGCGTGGGCGCATGATCTGCAAGATGCGGCTGGTGTATCTGTGCCATGACAAATTGCATGGTAGTCGCAGAACTTGCACTCGTACCAACTAGGATCAGTAGAGACACCAACAGGTGGCTCCGTGGCGGTGATGATTGCAATAGCTTTGTCAATGATGGCTTGAGCCTCAACGGGATCAAACTCGATTCGTTCTGTATAGATTTCATCGTTATCCTTGTTGACCACAAAGTACAAAGCCCTTTTGCAACCATCATCACCAAACTCATCACTTGTCCACTTCATGTATATTTGCATCTGCCCATAGTGTTCTGGTTTGGACTTCTTTACGCCATTTTTTTGCATATCCCGAAACATCTTGTCTGATGCGGTCTTGATCTCCAAAATGTGCGGTGACTTAGGAGCCTGTGGCAGACCCGTGATGATGCCATCACAGTTGCCTTGGAAGTGACCACCAGAAGACTCTTCAACAAAAGACCATTGCTTGCCTGTCGTTGGATTGTTTTGATAGACAGTACAACCAATGCTTGCTAAGTCTTGATAGACACGTGGCTCTTGCAGATGCCCAGATTGGAACACTCGATACAAGCGGCCTGAGAATTGTGGAGCCTTAGACCAGCGGAAAGAATACCAATGTTGTCTTAGGCAAGGCTTGCCAATGGCAGATGCCCCAAGGTATGGACGCTGTGGCTCAGAGCCATACTTTGCTTTGTAATAAGCAAAGATGGCATCTGATACAGGGTCTACCACAGATTGCGGTAGAACTGCCATATTACTTCTTAGCCCAAGCAGGGGCTTTGGAAGTTGTGGGTGCGGTAGCTGGTGCTGTATCAGCAACTTGTGCTGAATGGGTTGGCGTAGCACCAGAGGCGGACTCATAGCCCTTGATGTTGTTGCTCTCTTGGTACTTGCCATCTGCCTCACGGACTGTGACCTTGACTCGTACAGGCTTGTAATGCAATGCAGAAGTGTCTTCTAACTTGATCACATTCACGGCGTGGCAAAGGGCAGACAACTGTGCTTGGGCAATCCGTTGAGTGATTTCGTTTGTGTGCTGAATGTTCATGTTGTCCCACACACGCCGTCCCTTGTATTGCCCATCAATGATTTCCAAAGTCAGCTTCAAGCCTTCACCATTGCCAGAGGCCAATGGGCGAATGTCAGACTCCGTGATGTGCGCCAAATAAGTGCCAGCGGGTAAGACTCCATTTATGATCTGCGGAGCGACAGCGGATGCGTCAAAAGAAAAGTTAGCCATTTTTTAGATTCCTAAAAGTTAATAAAGTTACGGACTGAAAGATCAAGACTGTGCTTTTGTCAAAGCGTCTTGGAATACCGCCCAGTCAAGCGGCATATTGGATAAGCCAAAGCGGTTACCACCGCAATGCGCTGGGTGCGCCTCAACATGGAGGATGCGTTCACCCGTTGTAGTTGCCTTGGTTTCTTTCTTGTTGAAACCAGCATCTGTTTTGTTTGTGTAAATTCTGTAACCAGCGTAGCCAATCACATCTGCCCACTCCTGCACCAATGCGGCGGCTCTGTCGTGGAGTTTTAAAACGTGGGAGTCATAGCCCTCAGTTAAGGGGTCTTCCACTCTCTTAATTTTGTCGTGGGCAATTAGGATGATCCCCATTTGCTTTGTCGATCTAAGAACTTCCAGACCAGTAAGAAGGTTGCGCCATTCTTCAGCGGCGGCAACGTAGCCCTTGCCAAAGCCAGGCTGTTCAATGCTCTTCCAACCATTCGCCTTGCACACATGATCCTGCACCTGTGGCTCCAACCAATCGAGCGAATCGATAAACAGCGTCTTGAAGTCATGCTCGTTGGTGATCAATGTCTCGATAGCTGAATAGACCTCTTGCAGACTAGATGCCAAAGGAAATGCGTTTGTGTCTACTGCGTCTGCACCATCCTCAGTCAAGATGCCAATCGCATTGGGTGCGTGGGATGCAAAGGTGGTCTTGCCAATCTTTCCTGCGCCAACTAAACATATTTTTGGCGCACGAACACGGCGGGTTTTTGATATGGATTTGAGATCGAACATATTAGTCTTTCAGAGTTACGGATGGTTTTGCGGGTTTGGATGTAAAAAATTTAGCGGCCTCTGCATATGCAGGGGCATCGAGTTCTTGTAAGGCACGAAGCTGACGCAGATCAACATCTGGCTTCCAGCGAAATGCTTTCTGAACATTGGCTCCAAGCATCTCGAACACAGCAGACAAGGCTTCTGCATCGACTGTGCGAGTTAGTTTCCAAGCGATGGAGAACTCTTCATCATTGTGCGTACCCTCACCACCATCTGGCGTGGCGTAAAGAGCAAGAATCTTGTTCTCCACATCGAGGCGGTTCTTCTTGGCAGTTTCCTCCGCCATTTTTGCGGCTCTTAATTCCGCAACAAGTTTAGTAATCATTGGAGTTTTCCTTCATGTCTTCAAGGGCGGATTCGCAGATGTGATCCACAAGGGATTGCATAAGCAAGTGGGCGATGTCAACGCCATTGGTGGTGGCGTTCACAAGGTTCATGCACTCCTCTATGTCGGGTGCGTCTGGGTAGTTTTCTTCTGCTGGTTCATACTCCAACTTGCATTGGAGTTCGACACCTTCAACCTCACAGTTGAATTGATAGAGGTCTGGGGTCATGCTGACCACCATGCCACCAAGAGCCATGCAAAGCCTACTGCCACCAGCGTGGCGGCGAGAATGTCTTTGAGGGTTTGTTTCATTTCAATTCTCCTGTAAAGGTTGAAAGGGATGGGGCTTGCGCCCCTAAGAGATGCTGTTATTTAAAGTTGCTTTAATGCTTCAGAAACTTCATCTAATCTATAGCCAAGTGAAATTTTGCGACCGCTATAGGTGTAGTACCAAGTGCCATTTGAATGAATCATAAATTTTTCCCCGCTGTTGCCTGTGCCTGTCCATAAGGGCTTAGTGCGGCTGAATACTCCAATGGGGTGGCGAATAATATTTTCAAACTTTGTTTTTTTGAAATTTGTTTCGGTGTTCATTTCGTTTCCTTTGGTTGACCTTGCGGCGTGATGTGCAGAGAACCTATTTCCCTGCCCATGACCAGAATTCTAGCAAAAAACTAGAGGTTTCTAGCGTTTTGATAGAAATATTTAAAAATAATTCCTATCGGTATCCCTAATAGGGTTTGCACCTATATCTACAGAGTTCTATCTTTCTGCTAGACTCGCTACCCTATGAACATACCTCACATTTCCCCCGAAGAACGCAGAGAGTTGGCTGAAAAGGTTGGACTCTCAGAACAATATATCTACCAATGCCTGACAGGAAGGCGAGAAATGAGTGCTTGGCAGGCTGTCTGGGTTGAGCAAGAGTCTGGTGGCAAGATCACCAGAAAGATGCTTTGTCAGGGGTCTTGGCAGGCGATTTGGCCTGAACTGGTGGAGGCACAAGCATGAGCAGTCTTACAAACATATTCCCCAACGGCTTTGCCGCGGCCACAGAGAGCCAAGACCTAGTGAGTCCTATCGAGGGATTCACCAAGCATTGCGAGGCACAAGGGCTTGTGATCAGAGACTTGATCGCAGATGGCGAGATACATCGTGTACCTCATATTTCCTCCAAGAAAGGTGCAGTTGATGGTTGGTATATCTTGCACCTAAGTGGCAAGATTCCTGTGGGTGTAGCAGGCTGTTGGAAGGAGCCTACCTTTGAGTCCAAGTGGATGGCAGACATTGGTAGATCGATGTCATTCTCTGAACGGTTAGAGCATGATAAGTGGGTAGGAGAGTTCAAGGCCAAGAGAGAAGCTGACAGGGTGGCAAGCCAACAGGTGGCGGCTGAGAAGGCAGAGGATGAGGTCAGTACCTATGCTGATGCGAGTGCAGACCATCCTTATTTGGTGAGGAAGAGGATAGAGCCACACGGAATAAAGATTGATCGTGCTGGCAGGCTCGTTGTGCCTGTGAGTGATAACCAAGGGGAAATCTTGAGTTACCAAACGATTGACGCGGAGGGAAACAAGAGGTTCTTGAAGGGTGGCAAGATTGAGGGTGGTTTCTATGAACTCAGAGGCAACAGAAAGGTGATCTTCATTGGTGAAGGTTTCGCAACCTGTGCATCGATTCACCAAGCGACAGGGTTCACCACTCTGGTGGCGTTTGACTGTGGCAATCTTGCCAAGGTAGCGAAGAGTGCCAAGGAAATGTTCTTGGGGTCAAGGATCGTGATCTGTGCGGATAATGATCAGTTCACGGAGGGCAATCCTGGCATCACTAAGGCAAAAGCGGCGGCAGGGTTGGTGTTTGGGGAAATTGTGTATCCAACATTCAATGAGTCTGATCTGCCTTCTAAGCCAACAGACTTCAATGACTTGCATACTCTCCAAGGGATTGAGGCAGTCAAGGAGCAGATTGAGAGAGTGGCTCTGCCTGCCATAGACAAGTTGGCGTTTGAGTTCACCAGAGCAGATAGTTTGGAACTCACAGAGATAAAGTGGGTGGTGGATGATTACATCGAGGCAGATAGTTTGGCGCAGGTCTTTGGTGATCCAGGCGGTGGAAAGTCATTTGTCGCAATCGACTTGGCTTGCTGTGTGGCAACTGGCAAACCTTGGCATGGTCACGATGTCAAGCAAGGTAGTGTGTTCTACATCGCTGGTGAAGGGCATAACGGGCTGGCAAGGCGATTAAAGGCATGGCAGATTGGTAACGGCACATCTCTAGCTGGTGTGCCTCTGTACAAGTCCCATCGTGCGGCGCAGTTGTACGATGCAACAGAGGCGGCAGTTGTCGCTGAGTCGATAAAGCAGTTGTCAGCAGAGGCTAATTGCATCCCAAGCATGATTGTGATTGATACCTTAGCCAGAAATCATGGAGGTGACGAGAACTCAACTCAGGATATGAATGCGTTTATTCAGCATCTGGATGTCTACTTAAGACAACCTTGGAAATGCTGTGTCATGGTGGTTCACCATTCAGGAGTCGCAGACAAAGATCGATCCAGAGGTTCAACAGCCTTGAAAGGCGCATTGGATGCTGAGTACAAGTGCCAACTGGATTCAGGCACAAAGACTATAGCGTTTGAGAGTAAGAAGATGAAGGATGCGGAAATGCCAAGTCCTAAGAACTTCCAGATCACCCAAGTTGATTTGCCAATCAACAACAAAAACGGAATGCCAGTCAAAGGTGCATATCTGACAGCGGTAGATATTAGCGGTCTGGTTAGCCAAGTGCAAAAGAAGACCTATCTCTCACCAAACCAGAAACAAGTGATGGAATGCTTGGTGATGCTAGAAGTTAGCTTGCACCAGAATCAACAGTTACGGCCAGTTGGATATGACGAGTGGAGAGACTCAGCCAAAGAGCATGGAGTCAAAAATAACAGATTTTGGGAAGTAGTAAAAAGTATGATATCTAAGGATTTGGTGGTTGAGGTAGATGGTGGTTACAAGAGCAGAAATAGCCAGCCAAGTGAGGTAAAGGTTGATTGATTTGCATCCGAAGTCATCCGAAGTCATCCGAACAAGGATGATTCGGATAATAAGGATAGCATCCGAAACTATCATCCGAATCATCCGAAACCATCCGAAACCATCCGAAGTCCACCCTGCCAATCATCCGAATCCTTCCTCCTTAGTCTATAGACTAAGGAAGGTTCGGATGGCGGATGGATCGGATGATCAGGATCGGATAGGGATTTTGGGGTTGGGCTGTTGTTTGGTGAAGAAGGTAAGAAATGATTGAAATAAGGATAGAAATGAAGATTGTCTCAATTGCGAACTTAAGACTACATTGGGCTGTTAAGGCTCGTTTGGCGAAAAGTCAAAGGCAAAAGGCGTTCAAAGCCTTGGCGAGTATTGCTACGCCACCACCATTACCCCTGACCTTGGTGCTAACGAGGATTGCGCCTCGCCAGTTGGATGGTGACAACCTTCAGTCGGCGTTCAAAGCTACCCGTGATGGTGTCGCTGATTGGCTTGGCATAGACGATGGGCATAAACAGCTTGATTGGCAGTACAGGCAAAGAAGCGGTGGTGCGAAGGTTTATGCGGTTGAGTTGGAGGTTATATGAGAGGCAGACCATGCAGAACGGATACTGTCTGGTTTAAGCGCAAACTTGGAGCATCCGAACGGAAAATCCTTTTGGTCGCTGGTCGTGGTGATCTGACCCAAGGCTGGAATTCTTTGCTAGAAATTTATCAGAAGCTGTGGAACAACGGATACAGACCCAAGGACGATCTGGATGATTTCTTAGGCGTTGCCCCGTCTAAGCCAGAAAAACCTGTTGTAGGCGGTTTTAATGCGGTTTGAGAGGGTTTTAACGAACTATTCTCCGTCTGCTGTCAGGTATGGCTGGAATGCACCATCCGACCCTTTCCCTTTTCCCGTTTCCCGACCGACTGGTCGGTTAATTAATCCAGTTATCCACAGACCAAACGACCAGTTATCCACAATTGCTGTGGACTGTGCAGAAACGCAACACAATTCTCTGTATAACCTGTGCATAACTACAAAATAACTTTACATAATGAACATAGTATTAAGTAGACCGCCAAAACTGTTAGGGTTTACCAGTAGGTCTTGCGTTTTGGATGGGGGGGAGGGGGTCGGCCTCCGCCAGAGTTTTTACAGTACCCCCCTCCCCTCACAAAAAGGTAAAAGGAGTAAAATTTTGTTATGAGTGAACTCGAATTGAAAAAAAAGGTTGGCAGACCCAAAGGCGTGAAGAAACTCACTATCCAGCGGTGGGCGGCTAACCCCTCCCTGTCTTTGCCTAAGACGGATCACCAGAGGATCAAGGAACTCAAAGACCTGATGATCAATTCTGGTGGAAGGGATGTGGCGCAGAAGGTGATAGAGATTGCGTTGAACGATGACCATCCAGGCCAAATGGCGGCGTTGAAGATGTGTTTGGATAGGACGTTACCGATCACGCTGTTTGACAAGGAAGCCAAGCAACGGAATGCGGTAACGATTAACATCACGGGCATTGGCGAGATCAATCACGCCCAAACGATAGATGCGGAAGATGTGGAGGCGAAAGATGTCTGACCTGAACTTTTCTCTTTTACCTTGGCAACAGGATGTTTTTGCTGACAAGACGAGGTTCAAGGTTGTTGCGGCTGGAAGGCGTTGTGGCAAGTCTAGGTTGGCGGCAACGACATTGATTATTGAGGCGTTGAAGTGTCCACAGGGATCAGCTGTGCTGTATGTGAGTCCTACGATGGGGCAATCTAGGCAGATTATTTGGGATTTGCTGTTGGACATTGGTCGAGAGGTGATCCAAGGTAGTCATGTAAACAACTTAGATATCACGATGATCAATGGCGCAAAGATTTACGTTAGAGGCGCAGACAGACCTGATACTCTCCGTGGTGTCAGCTTGACTTACGCTGTACTGGATGAGGTAGCAGACATTAAGCCTGAAGCGTGGGAGCAAGTAATAAGGGCTTCTCTGTCAGACAAAAAAGGCAGAGCCATGTTTATTGGGACTCCGAAGGGAAGGAATTGGTTCTATGACCTTTTCAAACTTGGCGAGACTGAGGATGATGATGATTGGAAGTCTTGGCACTTCACTACCAAAGACAACCCCTTGATTGACCCGACTGAGATTGAGTCTGCCAAGAAAACTTTGTCTACCTTTGCTTTCAAGCAAGAATACATGGCTAGTTTCACCAATGCTGGTAGCAATGTGTTCAAGGAAGAATGGATCAAATACGGGGAAGAACCTCAGTATGGCAGTTACTATTTGGCCATTGACTTGGCTGGGTTTGAGGAAGTTGCCAAACAAGCGGCTAATTCCAAGAAAAGGCTAGATCAGACTGCTATTGCTGTGGTCAAGGTAACTGATGATGGCAAATGGTTTGTCAAAGAGATTGTGTTTGGGCGCTGGGATATACGGGAGACTGCGGCAACCATTCTGATGAAGATGCGAGATTACCGACCTTTGGCTGTTGGAATTGAGCGAGGTGCGTTAAAAAATGCAGTTTTGCCGTATTTGTCTGACTTAATGCGTAAAAATAATGTATATTCGCATATCGTTGACTTAACGCATGGCAACAGGAAAAAGGCTGACAGAATTATCTGGAGCCTCCAAGGTCGATTTGAGCATGGGCGTATTGTGCTGAACTCTGAGGAGGATTGGGATGAATTTAAAGATCAACTTC
>Ga0209246_10000130_pt1 | contig 33166 bp, 52 predicted proteins | sample LauGreSpBDMM15SN_2_FD_187560 | JGI IMG/M metagenome (GOLD analysis project Ga0209246, IMG submission 187560) | Freshwater lake microbial communities from Lake Michigan, USA - Sp13.BD.MM15.SN (SPAdes) (version 2) | ecosystem: Environmental > Aquatic > Freshwater > Lake | place: Lake Michigan...
AAAATGTACGAGGTCATGGTACGCACTCCCCATGTGAAGCACTGGTTGCCTACTAGAATGCATAAATTCGCTAAGTATCAGCAGGTGCTCACCAGAATGCAGGCGCTCCCTAATGTAATGGTACGCCCTAGCAGTGACGCTATAAACGGCACTTTTACTGCTGGTGTGCATGGTTCTACTATACTGCCAGAAGGCATGACGGTACCAGCAGGTGTTAAGGTATGCACAGCGCCTACTACTAATGGAAAATGCTCGGGTTGCCGTGCTTGCTATTCTAAGGATGTGCCGGTTGTAGGGTATATTGCTCATGGTCGCAAAATGGCGAAGGTTATACGCATTGCTCAGGCGGCATAAGGATCAGGTATCGCTCTGAATACCGAGCGCTCTAAGGGGTCAGCTGTAGTGGTTGACCCCTTTTTTTGAGCTGTATGGACGCAGTTAGCGGAAAAAGCCCCACCAGGTCAAACGACTTTTCTTGGATTTTTATTTTCTGGGGCTATCCTCTGGTTTTTCATTTTCCAGAATTTTTTTCAGGTCCTCAGAAGTCACTCCAACCTTTTTCAGTATTTCTTCTACCTCGAACTCGGTATAGATACCGACATTTGACCAGACCTGTTCCTCAGGACCATACTGCCAGACGGCCAGTACATCATACGTACCTTTTAGATAACCCTCTCGGTTTGACGTTCTGGTCCATCCGATAGGTCTTAGTATCCGTCTTATTAGTTCTCGCATAGTTCGTTTACAAAGTCTAACAGTAGGCCATGATGTTTGTCATCGTGGTATTCGTCTTTGAGGTATGGAAAAGTTTCAGTATACCAGTGAGGTAACGATTCGGGGTGACAACCAATAAGACCCACATTACCCTGTATAATGGCCATCGGATCGCCGTTAGAGTATTGAGAGATTACACTACATGTCCCGAGGTCTCCAGAGAAGGTTGTTCCGTCATAGAAGAACATTCTTTCATCCTGGTTATTCCAGGTTACTTTGGCGACTGTACCGTATGACCTTTTGATATCAGCAGTTTTTTGTTTGATGTATTGAGTACATTCGATACCATTCAGTATATCAAAGTAATGGTTACCAGCCCAATAAGCGCCCATACAGATACCAAGATACTTACCACCTCGGTCTATAAAGGAGGCAATCTTATTGGCACCTCTTCGGTGGAAGAGTTCAAAGTATTTGTCTGAGTCTCCGATACCACCTGGAAAAGCCAGTAAGTCTACTTCGGAAAGGACTAGGTCAAGATTGTCGTGTATTGTAAAGGTTCGAAAATCGTATTCTTTTGAAAGTGATATAAAGATACCATTGGAACATTCTTGTGAACATTCGGGGTCATGTACAAATAAACCGATTGTTGGTTTATTGTCTATCATTCGTTTTGTGTTTCAAGAGTTCTAGCACCACTCGGAAACTCCGGAAGCGCTTAGGGTGAAAACATGATGACCATCAGAGTCGGACTCCCAAGCATGGTTCATTATAACCCAATCATCTATACAGGCATCTTCTATAATAGGTCGGTTTGTCTGACCCATCAATTTCACCCAATCTATAAAGTATTCATCTAGAATATCTTTGGTCGTATATGTTTCATATAGAATGGCCATATCGGATGGTACAGGTTTTGTATAGTATTTCATGCTGGTGTCACTTGGTGATAGTATTTGTATAGTTTCACATAATAAGCAAAGAGAATAGGATGATTGTCTGGATGAGGCAGAGAATTTCCATAAACCTTTTTCATTTCTTCGTACATGTTTAAAGCTTCTTGGTCAGTCATTTTGATTTTAAATATTCAGTATTGTTTACCCATTTACCTTTCCAGAAACCCCACTCTTTGAATTGAGGACCCATGAAAAATAAGGATGTAGTTGGTTCATTACTATGTAGTTCAAGCCAATGATATTCTCCTGATTTTCTACAAATAATTGAACCTGTACCACGCCATTTTGATACATCAGCGATAAGTTTACCACTTTTATCAAATACAGGTGTGTGTTCGTAGTAACCACCTTTTAATATGATTGTCATATATGGCCAAGGATGGTCATGGAATACTGGCTCATCTGACCTTAAAATTTCATGGAGTGTTATATTGAACGGAAACCATTTTCTGTCTTTTAGAAAAAGGTAATAACGGTGCATATAGTCTGCACCAGTAGAACGGTCAGGTATTAGTCGGTACCTTCCTAGTTTCACCATTAATCGGTGAAAAATAGAGTCTGCTCTCATTTCATCATCCTGTCACATAAAAATTACATATATATTAGTATAAACACTAATAACGTTAATACTCATAAGGAACTTAACATGCTAAAAAAACTATTCAACTCTATTACCAAATTCCGTAAGTCATTACAAATGGCTGAATTGGAAATGTATATTTTATCCCGTAATCCACAAAGTAATGGTGATGTAGAACGATTAGCCCGTGAATATCACCAGAGAAATTCGAATTTCTTCAATCAAATGGTCTAAAGTCCTTCAATACCAGACCAGGTCTTTAGTTTCTCACGTTTGGCCTTTCTGGCAGCATTTACATTAGAATCAGAGATAATACACTTCTCTATCATAATATCAACCATACAAAGTAAATCACCAACTTCCTCTTCAAGTCGGTCTTTGTTGGAATGACCTTTGTGTTCCGAGTTCATTCCAAAACGAAATACTTTAGAAATAGCCTGTGTTACTTCTGCACATTCTTCTTGTGCAATACAGAACACTTCTTTAATCTGATTATCCATTAGAAATATTCTCATTCAATAGTGTGGGTACACCTGTTGAACCCATATGTACAAAGTCTTCAGCAAGTAGTGCTGCTTCAGTTTCGGACATAGTTGAGGTTTTCTGAATGGTTTTGCCTTCAATATACATTGTTACATACCATCTCGCCATCATATTGCCTCGGCCTAACGCCATATCCTTTTCGACAATAGCTTTTCTATTTCCATTACGGAATTCAGAATATAAGTTCATTTCTTCTCCTTTAGGATATTAATCCAATAAATCTATTTAAGATAACACGATTGTTAATACGACCACCAGCATACTTGTTAAAAGCGGAAACAAGGCCACGGGTAGTTGCATTTTCTTTAACTTCAAATTCTACATCTTCGTCAGTATCTAGGCCTTTTGACCGTAGAATATAATATTCATCGAAGCCAGTTGCATTAACAACCAAGAATTTTGATTTTCTGAATTCTTCTTTTTTCTTTTCAATGTCATAGAAACTGGCACCAGGATAGAAATCACCTAGACGGTTACGAATATCTCTGGCACCACCAACAAAGAAACCAATTACATGTGAATTTGTTCGTAACTTTAATAATTTAATCAGAGTGGAAGTTTGTTCCATACGGAGTGAACTGTAATTTCTATAATCATCATTATATGATTGTTCGTGCTTTGTTTTTGGATCACGGAAAACAATTCGTGATGCAGCACCTTTTGGTTTCTGTTCTCTAAAAGAATCGGTATAACCAGTATCACTAGAATAAACAGAATTCAAATAACTACCATCACCATCTGTTAAGAATACGGTGTTGACAATTTGTAGTTTATTCTTCTTTTGAAAATAAGGAACAATTTCCATGGCAGAGATTACTGCTTCATTCAACGGTGTGCCACCCATTCTGAACCAATGTGGACAACGACCAGGAAAACGATAAGAACCAAGACCTGCCATATGGAACAAAGCACCACCAGCAGTCATAAATTCAGAAGCAGACATTCTACTTGATAGAATATTCAATAAACAGATATCGTCTGTTTTTACATCGCCTTGTTTAGCTTCAATCCTGTATATACGGCTTGAGTCAGTTCCATCCATGAAAGCATATACTTCAAATGGAATATTAACTTTTTTACAGAACATTGTCAAATTGAATAACTGTTTAAGTGTATTAGCAATATGTTGTGCCATAGAACCGGACCAATCTAAGTACATGACTAGACCGTGTGATTTACCACCAGGAACCACCGTCATCTTTTTAAAGATATCTTCACTAAATTGATATGAAAATATTTTGTTTAGATTCAAGTCGCCAGTTTTAGAAATACTGGCACGTTTCATCTGGTCAGCATTCTTACGTAATTCAAATTCTTTGACAAGATAAGAAACTACTTTACTGGATTCACGGCGGAATTTGCTGAATTCTATTTTATCAACTGTATTGTTTTCTTCCACATATTGTTGATATAATGATTTATAATCCCAAATACCTTTTTGAATATCAAATTTAGGAATATTCATATACATGAAGTGCATATTCTCTGTGGAAAATAATTTACTTTCATTTGCACGATATGCATCATCTGTGTGTGAACGAATTTCTTGGTCACCAGGTTCTGTTCCAGGTAATTTGGCATCACCTTCTTCACCTTCTTCACCTTCTTCAGCATCACCTTCTTCGGATTCTTCGGTTTCATTTTCACCAAAGCCATCTTCATCAGGTTCATCACCTTCTTCTAATTCAATTTCTTCCGATTCTTCTTCATCATCATCATCTTGACCTTTGGCTTTTCTTCGGAGCTTTTCTTCTTCCTGTTGAGCTTTCATAAAATCAATAATGCGTCTAGTTACTTCTTCCACATCTTCCCATGTTTCAGTAGATTCCACATCTTGTAAAAGCCGGCGTTCAACATCAGTAAACTTAATAGCAAGAGTTGCACCACCTTTACAATGGAGATTAACACGGTCAATAAAGTTAAATGCATTAACATTTTTATCTTTTGTACCAAAGAAATCTTTTTCGACCAATTCATTATATGCTTTCACAAAAGAGTTTTTAAGACCTGGATATTTTGTTTGAATTTTACGTTCAATGCGTGAATCTTCAACCACATTAAGAATCGATTGAATCAACTTCTTTTCTCTGGCAGCCATCAAACCTTCTAATGGTGTATACAGAGCATGTCCAGTTTCATGGCCAAAAAACAAATCCATAACAGGTGCGGAAATGTTATTATCTAAAATTGGAATAGTGAGAATTCGTTCTTTAACATTGAAACTAGCCGTACTGACTTTACGTTGTTCAATGGTTAAATTCTCTGTTGCCATTAGTTTGGCCAATAACGATTTACTTTCAAACATCTTTTTTCTCAGTTACAATAATAACATTACCTGCTGGAGAAGATTCTACTCTCATATTCAACACGGTACCTTCTTTCCATCCTGTTTCAGCAAGTAATTCATCAGGAAATTGTAAAATTGAATCGCCTGTTCCGTCATCTGCATCAATCAAATCTATAAAATAAGGTTTACTCATACATTTCTTTCATTTTTACATACCATTCTTGGTCATTTTCATGTCCAGTCAATGCAGCCCACTTACGAATTACTTCATTCAAATCGGTAAAGTTGTAATTTTCATTTTTTTCGTTATTTTCTTCAGCTAATTCAATCATTTTCTAGTCCTTGTTTAATGTGTTTTGGTCTTCTTATGTATTTTACTACAATTTTGTGCTTTTGTAAAGGTTTTATTGGTGTCCGGCAGACAGGTCGTTGTAATTTTACGACAAAATTGATTTTTCGTTCCATTTTAGCGCCTCATACTCGAAATTTCAACAGCTTCTTCGCTATTAAACACAGGAACAGCGTTAGATTTGTGCATAGTTGCAATTCCGAGCACTTTTGTACCTGTATAAACCTTTGGTGCTGATTTTGTTGCTAAACCTTCACCTGTATTTAATGATGGATATCGCACAGTTTCACGACCTGGCGCTGGAGATAATTTATATGAAGATAGATTGAATTGTTTACGCTTTGAAACAATAGGGGTTTGATGTTTTTCGAGCCAAGCAGAGTATTCCTCACGCTCCTGCTTAGGTTTGAGTTTTACCTTACTTTTGCGAATATTAGCATAAATTATCATAATATAATCTCCAACGTATAAATGTATTATATCACATTGGAGTAATAAGGCAAGTTTATTGTTGTTTTCCTACAACATTAGGTAAATTAGTAAATTCGTTTCATTTTTTTTCTGGATGGTTGGTAATCGTCACCGAAATCCTGTAACAATTCATCATATCCTTGTTTAATCATCCTTTTTACAGGATCATGTCGATTTCCACGTTTTCTCTTTTTTGAAAAATTATAATCATCACTATAATCGTTTTCTTTGCGAAACTTTGCCACAAATTTTGACACCATTGCTCCTTATTTTAACACTTCGAAAGTAATACCTCTAATTTTTGTTTCCGGCGTATTATGCATATCACGGTCGGAAATATAGGTGATATCTGCTTGAGGATAACACAGCTTCACCAATTTCAAAAGATTACAGACTGTTCCATCTGCATCATTGAAATTAAGAATTTCATCAACACAATTTATATTTTGTAAAATTTCAACACGGTCTTTATGACCTGTATAAATTCCATTTGTTGTCATAAACACATGCATATCAGAATGAACACCGACTATTAACCAATCACCTTTTTTGCGACACTTTTTAAGAAACCGTAATTCCTTAATAGTAAGAGGATCAAAATCACCTGAAGTGATGATGATTTTTTCTCTGGTCATGGTAGTAAATCTGGAAATGCCTCTTTTACAAATTTATAATCTAAGCCTTTAACACCCAAATCTTTTTGGAAAATACCTAAAATTATTTCGGCTTCACGAGGCTCGATAGATTCTAACATTTGTGTTAATAGTTCCGTTCTTTTTCTTTCGGTTAAATTTTCTGCTGTTTGGTCACCAACTCTAAACATATATAATTTACGCATTTGAGCATTTAAACTATCATATGTAATTCCTGGTAACATATCAGTTGGTATCTTATAATTTTCAGGTAATTCTTTTACCTTCCATTGATACTCTGGATGGTAAGTTAATTTTAAAACATTCACAAGTGGTTGTGATAGATTTTTTTCAATCACCGCCATTCGTTCTTTTTTATTTTTAGCTAATTCAAATTCATCAAATACTTCATATATTGTTTTTATCATCATTAGAATTCCTCAATTACTTCTATTAAACTCTTAAGCTTGTTTGCAATAAAATAATCCAAAATTTTACCTTTAACAGGTATTGTTTCTTCATAAGTATTTATGATTTTATCTTTGATATCAGTTGGTATATGTCTGAGGTCAATTAGTGTCTGGTTACGAGAGAATCCGATTCTTGCATTTTCATCTTCCCATTCACCATAGTCTTTTTCCATCAATTTATCTAGTTTACCTTTACTGATTGGTGTTTGTCTGATATCACGGACAAAACAATCCGATGAAGATAATACATTTGGTATACCATCACCTTTATCTCCACGGATAACTTTCTCTTTTAGTTCTTCCAATGGATTTACTGATACGATAAATTTCTTTTGTGATGGATTATATTGTTTAACTGTGAATGAACTTCTACCGTTATACATCTGTAATTGTGGAAAGTCACCGTCACTTGATATGATTAGAATATTCTCCGACATGATATGTCGTGGTACAAGTGTACCAATGATATCATCAGCTTCAGCACCTTCAACATCCACTACTTTATATGGAAAGTTTTCTTTTAGTTCTTGTTTGAATTTGGCAAGCATGTCAAAAATCATATGCCAATCGAGGTCTGATTTTTCACGGTTCTTTTTACGGTTTGCCTTGTAGAATGGAAAGAACTCCTTGCGCCAATACTTGCGGTTGTCACAACAGAGTACAACTTCACCATAGTCTTTACGGAACGTCTTTAGGTGGGTTTTGAGTATCATTAGGACCATATGTCTAATGAGAGATTCATCTAATGTGAATGTTTTTCCATACATGGACTTTTTTCCATTAGATATTTGTGCCATAAGGCCAGCAAGTAGGACTTGGTTCAAGTCAACGAGAATCATAACAAACTTTCAAGTTTCAAAACTATATTGTATCACATATCTTCAAATTTGGCAAGCGCATCTTGGTAGAAATTTTCTGAAGTGGTAGTTTTACGGGAAATGATACCATACCAACCACCTTTAATTAAATCGGAAATATATTCTCTAGGATCCGAAAATATGGCTTCAAATGTATCAAAATTTTTGATAACTAATTTCTCATCATTTTCTTCATCATCTTCTTGAAATAATATAATATGCCATTTATCACCAACAATATTACCTTCTATTGGCATACCTTTGTTTTTATAAACATTCGATTGTATGTGTACATTATTCTTTTCTGTTGGCATGAAGAATATAGCATCAAATTCTCCAAGCTCTTGCATACCATCTAACATTGTAAACCTTTAATATGTGATTTTCTAACTCTTACCATAATCCAAGAATTGTAATAATCCTCGGATTCAAGTGCTCCATTGACAAACTGTTCTTTTGCTTCGAGATATCCACATACACCTTTGGATTTACATAGGTGAACTATCTCTCTACGAAAAGACTCTTTGCCATGCATTATAACATCTTTTTTTAATTCCTCATTGGAACCGTAGTAAGTTTGCCAATCACTTGGTACTTTTATCTTTTTCTTCTTGCCTTTGACCTGTTTGGTCTTAGCTGAATAGAAAAATTTCTTACCAATATACTTTTTACCAGTTACTTCATTAGTAATAATATAGACGAATCCATAATCTTCACCAATCATATCTTCAGTAAAATCCAGTTCTTTATAAATCCAGTTTAGTTGTCCCATTCCTCTTTATCCAAGTCATCTTCATCCTCTATATAGTCTGACTCGGTTAATTCGTCTATGGCTTCACCACAAAATGGACAAAATTGTGGGTATTCTTCGGATGTTAGTTCTTCCATATATTGTATGTCATAAGTTGATTCACAACTAGAACATTCTCCTGTTACATCTTTTGTACTCATTGTTTTTCCTTAGTGAGCCCACACATCACCCCAATCCCCTGAGTGAGCACCTTTTGCATAATCAGTTGCTCTATTCTCAAAAAAGTTAGTGTGTGTTGGAGCGTTAATCATTTCCTCTACCCATGGTAGTGGATTCTTTTTTACTTTAAAAATGCCTTTAAGACCAAGAGATATAAGACGCCTGTCAGCAATATAACGGATATACTTTTTGACATCTTCACTAGATAGACCGTCCATAGCGCCCATAGAAAAGGCGAGGTCAATAAACTTATCTTCCAGTTCAACCATTTTCTCTGCAATAGAGTAAATACGTCCTTTGAGTTCATCATTCCAAATCTCTTTATTTTCTTCTATATATGTGCGGAATAACTTAATCATAGATTCTGCATGTTGAGTTTCATCAACAATAGACCAAGTTACAATCTGTCCCATACCTTTCATCTTACCCTGTCGTGGAAAATTCAACAACATAATGAAAGAGGAAAATAACTGCATGCCTTCAGTAAATGCAGAGAACACGGCAATGTGTGTTGCAGTATTTTCTTTAGTAGTATTTTGAGCAGATAAATCTAAAACATAATCATGCTTATCTTTCATTTCTTGATATTCAAAGAATTCATTATATGTAGCTTCTGGTAGACCAAGAGTTTCAATTAAATGTGAATATGCAGCAATGTGTAAGGCTTCACGAGCAGCAAAGCCCATGAGCATCATTCTTACTTCCGGCTGCGGAAAGTAAGGTAGATAATTGTTAACATAGCCACCCGCAACATCAATATCTCCTTGAGTAAAGAAGCGAAATATATGGGTGAGAAATTGTTTTTCTTCATTTGATAGTTTCTTTTTCCAATCTTTAACATCTTCGGCCATTGGAACTTCAGTATGAAGCCAATGGGACTGTTCGTGTTTCAACCACGCATCATAAGCCCAAGGATAATTAAACGGTTTGAAATAGTTTCGTTGTTCATTTAACTTTTGTGCTACTGCTTTTTTAATCATGATGCCCACTCTCTTAATTGACCTGCTGGTTTAGAACCAATCATTCGTTTCATTTCAATATTTCCATCCAACATCACCAAACATGGTACAGAACGAATTCCATACTGATTCGCAATATCTTCGTGTACATCAATATCAATAACTTCAATTGGCATTTTAACTTGTGCTCTTTCTAAGTTCTCTGCCAATGTTTTACATGGTCCACACCATGATGCTGTAAATCTTAATATTCTTTTCATTTTATCCCTCACATGCAATGCAATCGTTACCTTGAGCAATTTGTGTCATATCAAGCTCTTTGATAACCTGTCTTTCGATTTTCTTAGAAACTTTATCTGCTTTACCAATCTTTTCGGAACGGCAGTAGTATAGAGTTTTAAGGCCTTTCTTCCATGCCATAAAATGTATGGCGTGAAGATATTTAATATGTGCATCCGGTCTAAAGAATAAATTCAATGACTGTGCTTGGTCAATATATGCTTGACGGTCAGATGCCAATTCAATTACCCATCGTTGGTCAATTTCCATGGATGTTTTGAATACTGCCTTTTCATCATCAGTTAAAATATCTAAGTGTTGAACTGAACCATCATTAGCAATAATAGATGACCATATTTCTGCATACAATTCTTCACCTTTTGGTGTCAATACTGTACCACCTTCAGGATCTAAATGCTTCATAATAACTTTATCTAACCATTTGTTCTTGTTTAGAAATGCTCCCGATAAAGTGTCCTGACGATATGCGTTAGCACGATAAGGTTCGACACTAGGAGAAGTATTTCCCATGATGATAGACGAAGAAGCATTTGGAGCGATAGCCATAAGATGACTAAAACGTTGGCCAGTGCCACTAGCATCCGGAGCTTCCCCACGCTCGGTACCCAATCCAACATTTGCCACATTTAAACTCTCCCTTATATGTTTGAAAATACGATTATTGGTGACTTTTGCCATAACTCCTTCAAACGCAATACCTTTTCGTTGAAGGTAAGCATGAAAACCTAAAGCACCGATGCCGATACTGCGCTCACGACTGGCACTATACCTTGCACGTTCAATGGCGGAAGGCGCATTATCAATAAAATACTGAAGAACATTGTCAAGCATTTCAGCAATATCACGAAGGAAAGTAGGATGGTCTTTCCACTCATCATAGTATTCTAAATTTAAAGATGATAAACAACATACCGCAGTTCTTTCTTCATTAGTTGGTAAAATAATTTCAGAACATAGATTCGATTGATGTATCTTCAAACCTTTGTCTTTTAGAAATTGTGGCATCATTCTATTACTTGTATCAATGTAATGAATGTATGGTTCACCTGTGTGCATACGATATTCAATAATTTGTTGCCACAAATGTTTGGCTGATACAGTTTCACGGATTTCACCAGAATGTGGATCTTTTAATTCCCACTTATCATCATAATCAGAATCCAACATACACTTCTCAATGATTTCCATGAAGTCATCTGTAATATTAATACCGTGATGTAAATTTAAACACCGTTGATTTTGGTCACCTGTTGGTTTCCGCATTTCTAGAAATGAAATTATATCAGGATGAGATATATCAAGATAAGCGGCGTAAGAACCACGGCGAGTACGACCTTGACGATAAGCCAAAGAACTTGCATCATAAATTTTAAGATGCGGCATAACACCAGTAGATTTATCATCAGCAGACCTAATACCAAAACCAATACCCACACCACCGCCGAGCATACTGAGCCAATTAGTTTCCGAAAGGTTGTCAACTAGTCCCTCCGCTGTGTCTTCAATGAAGTTAAGAAAACAGCTAATAGGCATTCCTCTCTTAGAGCGACCAAACGATAAGATTGGTGTTGAGTAGGAGAGCCAATGTTGTGATGAGTATTCATACAGTCTTTGAGCATGTTCATCGTTTGTTGAAAACGTTTTTGATACAAAGGCAAATCTGTGTTGCGGAGAAATTTCATCTTCTCGCATATACGATTCTTGTAGTCTTTTGATTCCGAGTTCATCGAATAATTTGTCTCTTTCTAAATCTATCTTTATACCTAGATATTCATTCATATTTCCATTTATTCCTTATTATCTTTTTTTCCAATTAATAAATTCCATCTTTGCTCTAAGATTCACAAAGGTACTTTTACTTATAAAATCTTGTATTTCGTCAGGTGAGAAACCACCATTCAAAACCATCTCATTCACATCCTTTTCTATAATCAATTCTGGCCAAATAACAACAGCATAATGTTCATCAATAGCCTTCTCCATCTGCTTATGTAGTTCTTTATTCCGAGGCTCATTATCATAAACCAAAACTATTTTAGTTCTATCAAACAATTTAGATGCCGACATCAAATTTGCATCGGCAGTCGATATGGCGTTCTCCAAGAACATAGAGTCAATAGGACCTTCTACTACATAGATAGTCTTATCCTTGTCGATCCTATCAAGACCAAAGACCTTGTGATTATCATCATTCATCTTTATGGTGATGTATCTTAACTTAGATTCACCTAATGCACGACCTTGAAATGCTATCAGATTCTTATCTTCATCATAGAATGGTATTACCAGGCGTGGGTCGTTCTCTTTGAGGGTGTCCTTCTCAAGATTGAGGCTTTCCACGAACTTCTTAAAATCTTCTGTGTAATATAGTTCTGAATAAAAGGCCTGTGGTATTTGTCTTGCTTCCACGTATGTCTTAGCAAAATGGCCATCTGGTAACGATTCAATTGAAGGAATCGTAAGCGACTTCTTAAACTTGGGTGCTGGTGCCTTAAAGTTCTCAAAGTTCGGTGCCGGCGAATTGGTAGCATTACCGTTTTTATACCGTTCAAGTGAATACTCCTTACAAAGCGTGGGGTCAACTTTATCTAAAAAGTTATAAAAAGATGTTGATGCATTACAGTTGTGACACATGTAAAAGTAATTGTTCTTTTTTTCGTAAATATATCCACGGGTCTTGGATTTATTCTTTGATGAATCGCCACAGAGAGGGCACCTGAAGTTATACAGGTTCTCTTTCTTCTGTGTGAATTTTTGAAGCTTCGGGGATACCCTCAGCAAAAAGGTTCTATCAATAAAAACGGACATAACAAATTGTTGTAAAGTTTACAAGAAACTAGATTATACAACAATTAATGCAAAAAGGCGAGTACTTTATCCATGTGACCAGAAAGTATTCCGGCAAATGCAACACCACCGGCAACCATCCACACCATCTTTTGTCGGATTTGTTCTAGGTTACTAATCTTCTTTGCTAGTTCGGCATGTTGTTCACAAGATGCACTATACATTTCATCTAGTTTTTCAACTAGACTATTTCTGGTTTTATCCAAACAATCGTGCATGTCTCTAACATCCACTTTTAAGTCATCCATTTTCTCACTAAGGTTTTCCACCTTAGTTTCAACTATGCCGATACGTTCTACTGTTGTTGCCATTATTTCTTCACAGGTACTTCTGTGCCTTCTAGTTTTTTATGTACTTTGATTATTTTGCAATCTTGTACTACTTTACCATCTTTGCCAACGACAGGTTTGCCATCTTTACCCACTCTATCGTGGCAGACTTGTTTTTCTTCGGCTGCGGCCAAAGCTGGAGTATTCCATGAAAGGAAAGAAACGCCGGCAACAACACATGTTGCCCAAAATAATTGTTTTAAAGTTTTCATATTGTATCCTTACCAAGTGATTGCGCCGGCAGATATTTTACGGAGACCCATGTTAACAAGACTCAATGCTAACATTTGATATTCTAGTGGTAATACAAAACCATAACTGGTTTGTGCAACTACTGCTACACCTGCAATGATATTAGCCCAAAAAGTTTTACTGTAATACCATTTCTTACCGGTCATTTCACCTTCAATGACTTCTGCTACGGCTTGTGTAATTTGTTGATTTGTTGACATTTTATTTCCTTAAAGTTCTGGTTGTGGTGCTGGAGGTGGTGCTAATTTACCACCGAAACCGGTAACTGGTGCTGGTGCAAAACTTGTACTGGCTGCGCTTGATACTGACGGAGAAAAGCTAGGTGTTGTTGACACGTTTGATGATAAGGCTGGTTCACTTTTTGGTGCTGGTGAAACTGTTGGTGGTTTATTTGCTGCATCTAATGCTTTTGCTCTCAAATCTTTATCATTGCCAGCTAACATAATGCCCGATAGAGTACCAGTCAAGAATGTTGCAATTGGAATAATTAATTCAAAGAATTTTTGATCGATAGGACTAATAGCATTTAATGGTTGTGTTACAAAGATAATTGAATAGAGAACAACAAAGACAATTCCTGTCAATGTTAATGCTAGGCAAATACCGATGAAGAATTTCAGACGATCCATTAACTGTTCGCCGGTATACATATAATTATTATTTTCCACAATTCGCTCCTTGAGATGGTGTAGTACATTGTGCTGGTGCTGGTGCAACAGAACTTTCAGGTTTTGGTGGTCCGAGTCTTGGGTCTCTCTGACCTTTAAAAATATGTTCAGGACATGTTCTTGTTACATCACATCTTGGTATTTTACACATATCTTTGTCCCAATTATCAGGGTCTTGGCAAGGATAACGAAATCTATCACCACCAAAAAAAGCCAATGATAAAGGTAAAAGAATTATGCCAAGTGCTACGTATAATAATTTTTTATCATTCATATTTATTCCTTAGTTACACCAAGAAGTTTTAGCTTCACCATAATACTCACGAGCATAACCTTGTTGTATCAACATCATACGGAGACTTTTTCCATCTAATATTACATCACCCAAAACACGACCACCATACTTATCCCAATCCATGAGGATAATTTGTCTTTTAGTTGCTGCATTGATTTGAGCTTTAGTGAAAGCACTAGCAGCTTGGCCTCTTGCATCTTCACTTGGACAACCTGCTCTGAATCCTTTTTCTGGTGTATCAACACCAAATACTCTGATTGAAAGTTCTGGTTTGAGTGGCGCAGGTAAAAATGGTGCTTGAAATGCTACAGTATCACCGTCAATAACACGGGTAATTACTGCATCATAAGTGACACCTTCTTTTTGTTTTTGTGCAAATGTTAAACAAGGTATCAATAATAAAATAAGTAATAGATTTTTCATTATTATACTCCTAAAACATGAAGTGCATGTTCATAATGTTTGATTCGGTCTTCTAAACCAATGGTACCACCATTGATTCGTTTTGTTAATGTGAGGATGTCACCTTTGTCAGCCCACTGGTTTAATTTGTTTGATTCCCAGAACCAGCAAGCAGATTGTGCTGCGCCTTCAAATGTAGCGAGGTACTGTGATGCTTCTTCTGGTGTTATTTCTAATGAGTCAGCAAATGCAATATAGTTTGATTTACCAGTCAACTGAATAAGACCACGACCACAATACTTATAACCATCACCAGACGCTTCATCTCCGTTACCCATACGACTGGCATAGATTCTACTAGCAATCGCTTCCTGTTTGTTTGGTTTGGCACAATACTCTTCGGCAAGTGCATCAGTTGGAAAATATTTGGCAAACAGCTTACGTAGAGTTGCTGGTTTGTAATTTAGATTTTCTTTGAGTGCTGTAAATCCACCAGATTCGTGAGCACATTGTGCCATGAAAGCAGCAATACGTTGTGGTGTATTGATTTCATAATCTGGTAACAATATAGCCAAAGCATGATGCCAATGGTCAATATATGGATTCTTTGGAAGTAATTGTTTTAGTTGTTCTTTTGTCAGTTCCATAATATTCCTTAAACAGTAAAACTGCTACCACAACCACAGGTTGATTGAGCATTTGGATTGGTTATAACAAATTGTGAACCTTGGATGTCTTCTTTATAATCCACAGTTGCTCCTGTTAAATATTGCATACTCATGCTATCTATTAACATTTTAGTTTTTTCGAGAGGTATTTCAAAATCATCTTCGTTCATTATTTCATCAAATGTAAACCCATAACTCATTCCGCTACAACCACCACCTTGTACGAATGTTCTTAAACATAAGTCGGGATTACCTTCTTCTGCGAAAAGGTCTAAAATTTTTGTCTTTGCTGATTCTGTTATTGTTATCATACTCTGAAACTTTCTCCACAACCACATCGGTCTCGTTCATTCGGGTTTTTAAAATCAAATCCTTCATTGAGCCCATTACGAACCCAATCCATCGTCAACCCATTTAGATATGTAACACTCTTTGCATCAACAAGAACTGCGAAATCATTTTGAGCGTAATTAGTTACACCAACTTCAGCATCATACTTGTCAACATATTCCATAGTATATGCTAGACCACTGCAACCAGTAGTCTTTACACCAAGTCGAATGCCAACACCCTTACCTCGTTTCTGAAGTTGGGATTTAACTTTCTCGTATGCATTTTCAGTTAGTGATATCATGTCACTTTCTATCGCCGAACAACTGTAGTAAGTTTAAGAACAAATTGATAAAGTCCATATACAAAGTTAATGCACCACTTACTTCTGCTGCATCGCTGGTTTCTACACTTAGTTCTTCACGAATCTTTTGTGTATCATAAGCAGTTAATCCTAAGAAGATAATGATTGCCAATGCAGAGATTACCATCTGCATCACGGTGCTGCCAATAAAGATATTAACGATACTGGCAATGCAGATGGCAATCAATCCAACTATCATAAACTTTCCCACAGAGTCTAAACTTTGTTTAGTAAAATAACCATAACCACTCATGACACCAAATAATATAGCTGCACCCATAAAAGACGATACAATCGATCCCATCGCAAATATTGCAAAGATCATTGCAAAACTTAATCCCATCAATGCTGCAAATCCATGCAGACAAAGTTGTGTCACACCTTTACTAGGATTGTTACTTAACACATAGCCAACTCCAAAGATTGCTGCCAGTGGAGCAAAGATCACAATCCATTTAGTAATACCAGTAAAGAAGAATTGTAATAATTCTGGACTGGTTCCAACAAAATAACTAACAATCATTGATACAATAACTGCTAGACTCATATGTCCATAGACACGACCCATTGCACTGTTAATTTCTTCTGCTGAACGGTAATTTAAGATACCGTTATCCATATAATTCACACCTAACATAATTTTACCTCTTTACATTTTTGTTTATAATCTTTTATCGCTGCTTTGATAGCATCTTCTGCAAGTATAGAACAATGTATTTTAACCGGTGGGAGGGCAAGTTCTCCAGCAATATCCGAATTCTTAATCGTTCCTGCTTGGTCAAGCGTTTTTCCCTTGACCCACTCGGTGACAAGGCTTGAACTGGCAATCGCACTTCCGCATCCGTAGGTTTTGAATCGTGCATCTGTGATTATTCCTTCTTCTACTTTAATTTGAAGTTTCATTACATCTCCGCAAGCAGGTGCGCCGACCATACCAGTACCAATGGAAGTATCACTAGAGTCAAAACTACCCACATTCCGGGGGTTTTCATAATGGTCAATTACTTGTTGAGAGTAAGCCATTATTTTTTATGGCTTCCGCCACAAATTGGACATTCTTCTTTGTTCATTTTACACTTTCAAAAATATGTTTCTGAATTTTATACCATTCAATCCATGCATCGTTCTTCACGGCACATTCATAATATGTAGAATAATTTATTGTTACAGTATTAACGACTTCACTTAACTTCGAACCTTCTTTTAAAGTCTGAAGTTGTGGACAAGTCTGTAATGAATATTTAGGTGCTTCAGGAAATTTAGAAGTAACAGGAACAGTTGTGGAACATCCAGCCAACATTAATACCAGAATTAAATATTTCATTTTGTTGCTGCCTTATTGTGTACTTCAACAAATTCTTTTGGTATGACACAAGTGTTATCATACTTAACAATTTCACGGTCTATGTATTGCTTGACTACGACTTGTTTCTGTACAATCCTTTCTTTGGACTTTTCAACTTTGTTTTCTATAACAGTATTGGCTTCTTTAGACTGTTCTTCTGCTTTGGCAACTTTAGCTTCCATTTCTTTAACACGAGCTTCCCATGCTTCATTATCATAAATGGCACCAGACATGAAAGTTCCAAAAATAATAGCCAAGACAGAACCAATCTGTATTGGCTTACGATACACATATAAAAGGGGAATTGGAATGTATTTGAATAGATATGTAACAGCGAATCCAATCAACCCAACAAGGAAAATTCCGTAAAATATCCAGTCAGGCAGAAATTTTAGAATCCACATTTACATTTTTGGTTGTTTACGTTTCAAGAATGACATTACTGGATTTCTTTTCTTTGAAACACCAGGTTCACCACCTGCGCCGCCTGAACCAGCAATATTCCCACCACCAACATTGTTGGCAGGTGCACCACCTTCACCTTCTTCGGATACTTTTTTACAACTATCTGGAGAAAATGGTTTTTTACCAGGAACTGGTTTATAACCTGTCCAACATCTACCTTTTTCATTTAATTCTGTTTTTTCTTTGATGTTATTCTTGGCTAAATCCATTGTGATACCTTTTGCAATTGCTGCACCGCCACCACCTTCCCGAGAACCTTGGTCATAATACTCTTTTGCTTTATCGGTCAAATGACTCTTCTGTCGTTTTACTTCAATGGAGTCTTGTTTTTTTGTGGCTTTTGGACCTAAAAAGTCTTTAAATGATTTCATATTGATCTTAGTATTTCTATTATATTTGTTTCTAATGGAATATCTTGTGTATAAATGTTTTTTCCTCTTATACCATAAATCACATCAGGCATAATATCTAAATATGATAGAAAAGTTTTCAGTATATCATAATCACGTTCATCTATTCTATAGAACAATATTCTTGCAGTAGATTCTGGACCAAAAACATTGTTCAATAGTATGATATGATTTAAAATCAATCTTTCTTTGACGGATTTGGTTATCTTATATCTACGGAATAACCTTTTCAGGTATTTTGTCCTTTTGATATCTCCATCAAACTCAGATTGTATACAATGTGGTGAAGTATAGCATTTTATAGCATACATCAAAAAATTGTCATCATTTAAATCATCAAACATATTGAAAGGGGGTAGTTAACCCCCTGTTATATTAATTATCAGGTAATGAAATATCGTCTGAACCGTCACCAATTATTTGTGACTGAGCAACAAGAGTTTCGAACTGTATACGACCTGCACGACCACCAGTACCAGCTACCTTCAGATTCCAGCCAATGTGTGTTGCATGTTCAGCACCATTTGAACCTTGGCCAAGACCTCTACTCGCAACAGCAGTAGCACGTGTGCCATCAACGATATCCAAATATTGACCAGTTTGACCTGTACTCGTTATATTAATTACAACAGCGTTAGCGGCGTTTGCAGCAGTTGTTGATAGTTGGAATCTGTTTGCATCAAGTGGTGCAGCAAAATATGTTGTGCCATTCAATAAACCAGTGATGTTTGCAGAACCACCCCAATTAAATGTTAAAGAAGCACCGTTTGCTTGTCCGTGGCCAGTATACATGATTGTATCGTTAGCTGCAATAACTGCAGCTGTAGGAATAGTTAAAAGTGGTATTTGAACTGTAACTGTTGGATCTGATGTGAATGCTTGACCTGTATTAGCAACAGCAATGTTTGTTACTACACCACCAGCAATACTAGCTGTTGCAGTTGCATCTTTACCGGCACCACCTGAAATGGTTACACTAGGAGCTTCCACATAACCTGCACCAGCAATTGCAACTGCGATGCCACCTACATTGTCTGAACCGGCGTTTGCTTCTGTTGCATCAATCATAAACAAACCAACAGTCTGGTCTGTTCTATATACACCTGATGTTGTATTTCCATACAATACAGCTACGTTTGCTGCTGTTGTCGCAGACGTAGGTTGATTAAGTTGTGAAGATACTGTGCTAACTGCCCAATATGGTGCGCTAGCTGCGTTATCGTTATTTCCCCAAGATGACATTTTATTCTCCTTTTAACCGAGGGTTATCTTTGTATTTATCTGTTATTGTTTTTAGGTTTATCAGATTGACCTAATGAACCTGGTTTAGGTGGCTTCATCATAGGATCAATTTCTACTGTGTCACGTGGAGTGCCAGTTAAGGTTGTTCCACCTGTCATAATTGCTGCGGCTTGTGGTTCCCCACCAACCGCTTCAATCTTCTTTTCATTGTCACTTAATTTTGGTTTTTTACCATAAGTGGCAATAGATTTGCCTTCTTTCTCTGTATCATAAATCTCCTCCTTCATGCCTTTTCTTTTATAGATAGACTTGATGATTCGAGCAGACTTTGACATTTGAATCAACTTCTTACCTTTTGATACAGTATCATCTGGATTATTAGCACCATCGTAAGGTGATTGAGTGGCAGATTGTGGATCTTCCAAAGCAGCTTCTTGTTGTTGGACAGGTTGTTTAGCCTTTTCATTTTTCTCTGCGGCCTCACGGGACTTATCTTTAAGTTCTCTGGCTTCACGTTCTTTACGGAGTGCTTGTGCCAATCGGAGAGCAGCAGAACCTTCTTGTATTGGTGTGCCTTCAATTTCAACCGAATCGGCAGTATACTTTCCACCTTGCGATGGATCTGTACCTTTAGGTAATTCTAAAGTTGTTGTCAATCTTCTTGTAGCACGATTCAAACCCATTAGTTGTTTATCGTGGGTTGTTCTTGACATACCTTTTGGTTTATCTTGGCGAGTTGCACCAGTCTGAGTATATCTTTTCTTCAAATAAGAATGTGTTAGTTCTTTTGATATTTCATCAATAGGTTCTACTTCTTCCATCATACGACCTTTGTGTTCAATAGAAACAATCTTAGAACCAGGATCATGTTTAGTTACCAGTTTGTGTGCATGGTCTTCATTATCTGCTTTAACATTAAATGACTTAGTATCAGTCTTAACATGATATTTTTGTTTGATTATTTTGGTTGGACCAAAATGTTTGTCTTTCCAAGGATCGTGAGAAGCTTCTTGAAATTCAACTTCTTCTTTAACTTTTTCACTCTTACTAGACAAGTAGTTACCAACAGTAGACATATAATCTGTGGCCAATGTGACTTTAGATTGTACCCAAGCAGGTAACTGTTTCTCATAGTCTTTGCCAATATAAGAACGGATCATGGCACAACCACGTTCCAATTCTTCTATTTGATTCAATACCATACTGCCTTCATCATCCAACATATTACCCATGGCGATAGCAATATGATTTTCTTTGGCCAACTCAACTTCTTCATTCCTGCTTGTTAAATCGGTCGCATGGTCACGTTGCCATTTTTTAAATTGTCCCATTTTTGAATGAGAAACTTTTTGGTCTTTAGTAACAGTTTTAGGATTAAGACCCCTAGATTTTAAAAATCTATCTAACGCAGGACTTTCTGTCACCTGTCCTTTGATAATTGATTTCAATAAATCGGATTTGTTAGACATTTTTCTTGCCCATCATTTCATTTCTCATTCGGCCGAGAGATTTTTTTGCCAAAGTTTGTGCAACTTTCATTGGTTTGGTCATATCGGTTGCAAAGTTAGGTTGTGAACCAACACCAGCATCCATGTTTGGATCTTTACCTTCACTCATTTTTTCTGTCCTACGGCGAGCCTTGTCACTCATGTTGGTGACTTTGCCACGGCCGGCTTTACGATTGTCTTTTTTCCAATCTCCAGTATGCATCCAGCTTTTAACTTTACCTGTTTTTGGATCTTTTTCAACCGTATCTGTCGCCTCTTTAACATCTTGTTCTGGTTTTTCTTTTTGTTTAGAACCACCATAACGAGTTCCTTGTTTAACACCAGAACCACCTGATGGTTTAGGACCAGATTTCACTTTTTCTTTGGCATCTTTGACCATGTCGTCCCAGCCTTCATCAATAGACTCAACTTCTTCATTCTTCTTTGAATAGTATGCACCTAAAGCCATTTCTTTACGTTTAGCATCGGACTTACCAGCAAATTTAGGATTGTCTGAGTGTATGAAGTCGTGAATGTAATCACCAGCAGAAGCATCTTGTGACATAACTTCATAAATCAATTCATCTAGAATTGGTTCTTCTAGTCTCTCTTTCATTTGCTTGAGGGTCTTTTTATTACGCATGGCCTGATATTGTTTGTCCATTTTTTCGGCTTCTTTTTCGTTCTTTCTCCTGTCTCTCAGTCGTTGGGCTGCACCTTTTTCATGGTCATTAAATTGAGTTTCTTCTTTCTTCATCTTGTCGTGAGCTTTACCCATGTTCTGTATATCTTTGGCATTCTCTTTTGAACCGGATTGAGTTTTGCCTTTCATATATTCGGATTTCTTTTTATCCAAATATGAACTCAATGTTGACTTTGACAATTCATCAATCTGTTCCGATTCTTCGGATTTCAATTTGAATTTACTAACCTTAGCATTAGAATTAGGACCAACATCATCTTTTTGTTTAGTTTTTTCACGGCCAACTAAAGTGTCTTTTGTTCGGTCATCCATGTCAATTTCTTCTTTAACTTTCTTTTCTCCACGGAGAATTTTGAAATCTTCTGGATCAACTTTGTTGTTCTTATTTTTATCAATTAAATGTTGATTGCCCTTCAAAGCTTCATCAACGTTATCTTCTTTACGGAGAAGCCTGAAGTCTTCCGGATCAATTTTATTGTTCTTGTTTTTATCAATCTTGTGTTGATTACCCTTGAGTGCTTCTTGTTGTAAAATTTCATTTACAGCATCAGCAACATTGTCTTGTTTTTTTAAATTTATCATTCTTGTTCTCCGTTTAACAGTTCCACTTACGTAGGGATTTATTGATTCTTGAATCTGGATCATTTGCTGTAGCAGCAGATGTTAATCTCTTTTTCATTCCTGACATCCTTGCGCAAAATGATTTACGTCTATTTGCTGCCTTGGATCCGGCTTTTAGTTTAGAGGGTTTAGTTGTAACAGCCATGGAAAGTTTAGAACCTGGATTTTCAGCACGATAGGATGCAATGCCCTTTCGATTGAGTCCACCTTTTGGATCTTTACCAGCAGAACGTTGCCATGCTGGTGATTCTTCTAAAAATTCTAGGAAAGATTTCATTTTTTCTTCTTTTTCTTTTCTATTGTTCCGCCAATGTTATCTTTTGGATTTTGCATTGGTTCTTTATTAGTTGATCCTGGTGTTGCACCCATGTCGTTTGCACCTGGATCATCAATGGCTTCTTTTTTAATTTTACTATTTTTTCTAAATTTCTTAAAAATATTATCGTAACTGTTATCTAACGGATTAGGTGAACCACCTGAAGGCATTCCTGTATTTCCAGGATATTGAAAATTATAATCTATGCTTTCACTAGATACTGGGTTACCTATTCCTGCACCACCAGTTAAACCGGATCCATTTGTACGAGTATTCCATGTTGATCCAACACCATCTGTGCTTTGGATACGAGAATCTTTTAACGATTTATCACCAAACTTCTTGGCTCTTACTTTGTCTTTGTCTTTGGAGAAGTTGCTCTCTTTTGGCGTGGGGAAGATTTGGAGCTTTGGCTGGTTTTCTTCGTTGTAGGTTTTGAAGGTGTAACTTCCACGTTTTTTGTTGGCGTCCCATTTGATGTTGTCGGCGCTGGGGTCTCCGGCACGGTTGTCGGGGGTAATGTCTCCTGGACCTGCGGCTGTTGGACCAACTGATTTTCTGAGTTTGATGGATTTGTTTTCGTTGAACCGGTGAACAAACCTAGAAGTTTTCTTAACATAGTCATTTTCCTTAAATAAAGAATTAATTGAATCTCTTATATTTAGCTGCCCATGGTTTTCTAACCACATATTTGCCGTTTCAGTATAAGATTTACCACCAAAGAAGTCATCAACATTTTGATAAGTAAACGTGATATCTTCCTGTATTGATTCTAGTGCAACACTATTATCAAAATTTACAAATCGTTCAAAGTTCTGACGATATGCTTCTTTACTTGATTGAGCCAGTTCCCATTTCTCATGTCTGATAGATTCAGACACCATTTTGGTTAATCGTTCATTTCTTTGTTGACTAGCTTCATTAGTTGTGTCAACAAAAACAATCATTGATTCGTAACCAAGTTCTTCCAACTCTTCCTTGATTGTAATCATTCTGTAATGGTCATCAGCAGGACCATTGATGATTAAAGGTAAACGAGAACGAATTGCTTCCCTACGATAATCTTTTGTTGTTTCAGATAACTTTTGTTTATCCATCAAATAGTCAAAAGCTTGAACTGAATTGATTTCAACGGCACCTTGATGTGGAATAGATTCACGAATGACAACATCCTTACCAGAACCTGGTCCACCAGTCACAAATACTGCTTTGAACAAACCATGATATGAAGATTCGTGGATACCCATACCTGTACGAGTATCGTGCATCAACTCTTTTGTATGGGAATCAGATACATGTGATGGAACACCTTGTCTAAAAGATTTGACATCTTTGCGCTTTGCATGTTCACGCATTTTAGTACCAGATATACCAGATGTTCCTTCTGCATCAGGATCACGGCTACCAGCAGAATGAACTGTAATCTTTTTAAAATTGTATAAAGCACTTGGATGTGTGCCGTTGTACTTGTTTAATTTCTCTTTCACTTCTCCGACACGGTCAGAACCAACTACCATATGTAGATGTGTTGCACCTTGTTTGTGTAATTTAGCTGCATGATGTAAGAACGATGGATGTTCTTTGTCGGATGCTGCAAAATTAGTACCAGGTGAGTATCTCTTGAGGTGTTTAATTTTTTGTGCAGTAGATAAAGGATTCTTATTCTTATCTTGTGAATGTGATGTTACAACAGTATGACCAGCATTATGTTTCGCAGCAACTTCTTTGACCTTATCAATAACCTTCAGGTGGCCAGTTGTAGGAGGATTCATACGACCAAAGGTCATAACGTGGTGAACATCACCACTTTTATCTTCCTGCAATAAATCTAAAAAGGATTTCATTTACGGACTTTTAACAAATTCTGTCTAGCAAATTCCGGACGATTAACCAACTTAGTAGGTTCATTATCGTGATGAATAACAAAACCTTCAGGTTTAGATTTCTTACCTTCAATATGATGTTGGTAATTACCTTCATGTGTTTCTAATGAACTAACCAAATGATTTTTAGCTTGTCCTAAATGATGATGCATAGTCAATAGATTGCCATAATGTGACTTGTTTTTCTCAACATGAGCAATTTGTTTGGCGCCTTCACCAGTTTTTTCAGCCTTAGCTTTTGGTGTTTTGACTTTGGCTGCTGCCTTTTCATGTACATCCTTTAGATGTTCTTTGAAACCTTTGACAGAAGGAACTTCATTGGTACGAACCGTCTTATTGATATATGTTGATAAGTGGCCGTTTTCACCGGAGTGTGATGGATGAACGGCATCATACATTTTGTGGCCATGTGTATCATGGATTTCTTTGGCAGCTGCCATGTGTTTCTGAAAACCATGTTCATTTGCAGGAGAATGTGTTACTTTACTTGTGTCATGTTCTGCACCGTGGTGGTGGACATCTGGATGTTGTTTAAAATTTTCGTGGTCAACATGAGGAGTAGCAGTTTTCATGTCAGCACTATATTTGCTGTGAACTACTACACCAACTTTAGACTTGTTAATCTTTTTTGCTTCATCACCGTGTGCGGTATATGTGATTGTATTTGGTGTAAAAGAAACTTTGTTTTTTGCAGCTTCAAACAAATGTTCTTCTTTTAACATTTTATTATCAGCATGATGCATCAGGTCACCTTGGTAAACACCAGTCTTAGGTGTTACTTTTGGTAGATGTTTGAGAGCGTGCTTAAGTGATGTTACGAGACCAGGTGCATGACCGTGGTTACGTTCAATGTCTTTATCTGTATGGTTAATCTTCGGATTCTTATTGAAGGCTGACTTGGTGGCAACAAAGAATTTACCATTTGATGGGTGATGACCAAAAACAATAGATGGAGAACCATCATATTTCATGGACAAATTACTATTCTTGGCACCGGCCGTAATGTGAGCATGTGCCTTCATCAAGGCTTCGTGAGCATGTTCGAAACCAGCATGGCCATGCATCAATGGTCGGTCTTCCGCATGGTGTATGTGTTTAAGTTCGCCGCCTTCGGCTTCTTCTTTTAGAAATGATTTGAAATTTAACATATTTTTACTTTCCGTTATCTGTGTGTACCATGTGTTCTGATTTATCAGAATAATGGACATCTTTATGGTCTTCACTCGACAAATTAACTGTTCCTCTTGGGGAGTGATTTGCTGGTCTTCCACCAGCAGAAACCGTTACATTAGCTACAGGCATTTTTTTACCGGTCTTTTTATGTATACCATGTATTGTTACAGCTGTAGAAGTGCTGTGTGGATCTACATGTAAACTATGAAAATGGTCAAGATACTCATGTACGTGTTTATGTAAGTCATAAGTTTGATGTGATTTTTCTTCGCCAGCCTTTGTCTTATGTGTTGGTGCATAAGTTATTTGTCTGGAAACAATATGTTTTAAATGTGTTTTAGGTGAAACAGCATCAGTTATTGTTTTATGTAATTCATGTTCCGTTTTCTTATGAAGTGCCTGTCTCATAGTATGTGAAACATTTTTATTCAATTGTTCGGAAGAATGTTTAATTTGTGCTGCTTTGGCTTGCTTTTCTTTATTTCCAGAATCTCTTAATTCTTTATACTTTTCGTGTGAGTTACCTTTACCTGATGGTAAATTGGCCTTCACTGTTTTTTCGTGTTTTGCTACATGCTTTTGTAAATCGGCATGTGAAGATCCTGTGATTGCGGCCATACCCGCAACACCAGGATTAGAATAATTAACTTTTGAATGTCCAGTTTTTACAGAAATGGCTACCTTATTTTCATTTCTTTCTTTACCACTTTTAACAACAGCTTCATTTAATCTTTTATGTGTTTTACTTGTTGTTAGAATTAAATCTGCACTATTATTTGAATCGTGTGTACCCGTTTCACTCTCATGGTCACTTGGTTGAGATGCCCAAACAGTTCTAGTTACCGTACCATGACCATGTTTTTGTAAATGTGCTCGAATGTGTTTTGCGGCATCTTGTGATACTTTTTGGCGGGCTTTATATACTGCGTTTTTCTTATAATCTGCGCCGTGTTTAGAGATTGAGGCGACATGGTGAATTTCGCCTGGTGTTTTGCCTTCGGCACGATAACTAGTCATATGTGCGCCACCATTAAGGTGTTGACCTACTTCCAACTCCCTTACTTTACCTTTAGTATCAGCTTCTTCACCCGCAGCTTCTACAATCAAATCAGATTTGAGTAATTCAATCTCATTTGAATGGGTTAAAAAGCTTTTCATTTATTTTTCCTTAGAAATGCAACACACTTTGGTTGCCTGTAAGGTTATTTATAACGGATTATACCAGACACCAACCAAATTGTCAATTGTTCGATCCGATATATAGTTGTCAATAATGTTCGATTTGACCGTTGCCTGCCAACCAGCCCCAACAATGAATCTTGTCAAATTCAACCAAATACTCTTTCGGTATGTTTACCCAATGAGAATGTTCGGTATCAATTTGACCAATAATTTGTAAATTTTTCTGTATAACATTAATATAATTATCAACTAAAGATGTACAAAATGAGAATAATCTGGTGATAAACAGGTGTGAAGGGTAAAATTGATTGTTGTTCCAAGTTGAAATTGCTTTTTTAAAGACATATTTACCAAACAAATTATCATACTCTTTGATATCAAATGTATCTTCCAGTTCCGATCTTGCTGAAAATTTAAAGATTCTTTTTACATCTTTTAGTAAATTATTTTGTTTTAATGTATGTAATGTAAGAAACATCAAATAATTTTCAGCTTGGCTTTTCATACAATTTTCAGATAAAGCTTTTATTTCTGGATGTAAACTTGCATCAATATAAACATTACAGAAACTTGAAATAGCTTCTTTTTCCAAATCAGTTACATGTCGTAAAGAAACGTCTGAAAATACAATCATTGCTTCCGGTAGTATTTTTCTTACAGATTTTAATGTTGCAATTGTTTGTGCAAATCTATCATCATCATTATAGATACCCATATTAGGTTTAATTGATGATGTAATTATGAATAAATTTTTATTAGGTATCATAAAAAATCCGATAGGTTATCAGAATCACGTTTCAAATTAATAGACTCAGCCCTAGGATATGGATTGGCATTATTATAATCATTAATCAGAATACGTTTTGTATTTGGTAAATTCATTAATAGTGTATAATCAACAAATCCTAATTTATTTAATAATTGATTGGTGTCCTGTTTTGCATTTTCTTGCCTTGCGGTGGTGAATATAAATTTTGAACCATTTCTTTGAAGTTCTAATAAACGATTGACATTATTTTGTAAAGGTGTTGAAGGTTTAAAATATGCGTTATCACCGGTGCGTGATTGTGCTTTGATGATTGTGCCATCAATATCACAGAAAATCACAGGTTTATCATTATGTTCGAACCAGTCTTGTGCTGTTCCAACATCAACATAATTGGTCACCATCTTCTCCGTAAACATTTGCATATCACTAATACAACGACTAATAACATCAGACACAAAGATTTCTCTATCTGAGGTCAGAGATTCAAATTCTCTTTTAAACATCATTGCTGAGGAGAATTTGTATCCACCAACACAGAAGGTATCAGATACTACTTCCTTCTCCACAATATCTGTAATGATACCATTATTATTGGAAACAGTAAAACTCTTAGAAGCAATTCTCTTTAATATTTCATGTTGTGATATTTTGGATACACAGACATAATTACCATCAGAAAAATCATGGTCAAAATAACTATCACAATCTTTGATGAAGATTTCGGATGTATGTAAACCAGCCATCTTAATGATTTGATATACTGTATCTGCTGGACCTCTAGTTGGTTTGTCTAGTACATAAATGAAACAATCTTTATATTCATATTTGATTTGTTCAATGACACCATATTTTTCTTCATGTTCTCTTAATATACCAATGTGCATTCTGTCACCACGGTCAATAAAAGAACGCAAAGCATTAATCAACATCATATCATGCTTATAATCATATAAGAGATATTTTGGTTTCATATCTGGGAATCTGGTAGACAGACCAGCGGCTGGTACAACTATTTCCATAATCTCTTTATCTCTTTCATAATAAAATCATAATCCTTATCTCCAATATTTGTGTGTAGATATACTCTCAATAACATTAGAATTAAAAGTGAATCATCAAACGCATCAGGATACCATCTTCTTAATTTGTCTTGTATATGTTGTAATTTAGTGTCAAGCCTTATATCTGTATCACGTAGAAACCATTTACATTCAAGGTCTTGTCTCATTTTTGCAATATCAAATATATATGAATCATATTCTACTGTTACTGCATCTATCATATAGAAACCACCACTAGTTCGATATATGATATTCTCTAATGTTAAATCACCATGATATGTTGATTGTGGTAGTTTTTTTGGTAATCTATCAATCAATTCATCTCTTGTAAATGGTAGGTTCTTATCATCTAACATCCATTCTAGTTTTTTGATATATGTATCGGTGTAATCTTTATAAACAGAATCATCTGAGAGAGAATCTATTGTATCTGTAATAAAATTGATTAATGAACTTGTGTTGTTATGAATCAAATATGTTTTCATATCTAATCCATGTATATACTCCATGTGCAAGATATTTTTTTTGGCTTGATATATTTTAGGTACAGGATAACACTTTTCAAACAGGTCAGTTATTCTTTCAAAATTTCTATCAACGTTGTTTATCTTTTTAATGTATAAACCATTTTCACCTTCCATCAAATAGATTTGACTACCAGAATGTCCAGTTAACTCTTTTATGATTTTGTCCATTGTTCAATATCATCACGAATTAAGGAATGCCATGAACCATTATAATTGCCTGGGGGAAACGGATTATTCATGTTAACATAAGTCACCCACAAATTATGTTCGTGTAGGTTGGCTCTCATCATATCTTCACCGATGAACTGGTTTCCTGCTTCATAGTACTTGTCTATGTTGGCATATGTTGACATATAATCCATCATTATTTTTTTTGATCCAAAAGCAAATTGGTCGTTTCCGAAGTCTCTTTCAGGCACCATTCGACAGTTTGGTACGTACAATTTATTACTATCCAATTCATTGAAAGGTATAACCACATTCAATGCATAGTCGGTACGTGCCTTAATAACCCAATCATAATCACCTTCAATTAAATGACTACACACATACATTGAGTACAACATACGATAGGTAAATCGTGGTGGATGTTTCTCCGCATTCGGTGTGTTGGTGTATTTGTTATCAAAGTCACCAAGAGGTGGTACTTGTGTGTGTATCTTAACAGGTTTATATAACTCAGTTAATCTATCTTCACCTGGAAACTTCCACGTATGAATATACACATCCACATCATAGTGATCCAAAAGATTACGCTTGTAGTATTCATAACCTTTTTCAAATGATCTGGCTTGACCAGATAAACATAATGCAATTTTCATTTCATTTTTTCTTTATAAGAATTTAAAAGATTTGTATGATTATCGCCATACATTTTACGATAACATTCATGTTCAAATGGAAATTGAAGTATTTTGAATTTGCCTTTGTTTATATAATTATGTAAAGAAAAAAATCTCTCTATAACAAAAGAAAACTGAAGCACTGCAACTCCATTATATGGTTGTCTCAGTTCAAACATATAATGATTCATTTCGGAATCAGATTTAATTATTTGTATACAATGTTCTATGAAGTTCAATAAACTTGTCCAATAATTAGAATTAGCAATGTAAAATGAACATGTGCCAAAATCTTCAACACCATATACTAATTCATCTACTGTTTTGTTTATTCCTAATCTAGGTAATAAACGATTACAAAAGTTACTCATACCTGGCCGCCAAAGGTCGCCTTGAGTCCAAAGATTATTGTGATTTACAGTAACATCCAAAAATGGATCAAAATGATATACATCATATCCAGTATTATCTATAATCCAATCATAAAATTCTATTTCAGGTAAATGTGTTTTTTCAAACCAACGCCAAGATAACAAACCCCAATGTGAGTCTGTATCTTTGTTTGTTTCATACAATTTTTTTAAGAGTGGATATTCTCTTAAATCTGGTTCTTTATTTTCTGTATTATCAAAAGGTATAAAAACCGGACTGATTTGACTCAGCTGAGATTTATCATAGTATGATTGATAAATTTTAACATTCATTACTTATAAACAATAAAATTAATATTGTCAAAACGATTATTGATGTGTCTTGTATCAACCACTTCATATTTTAAATCACCAATAAGATTAATCATATTTCTTGTGTAATCAATATCACCAATATCTTCAATCACTAACATTCCACCAGGTTTCAATTTTGGTAAATAAATTTTAATGAATTGAATAAAGCTTTCATGTGAATGTGGTCCATCATCTAACATCACATCAAAATCTGGTAAAGTTTTTGCAAATTCAATATCATAAGCATTAGTTGTATATTTTTTAATTTTAGGACAATTATCTAATACATTTTCTGTTTTATCTTGGATATCTGCTGTATAAATTGTGGCATTTGAAAAATAATCATTCCACATTAAAACGGAACCACCATGACTAGTACCAATCTCAAGAAAATCAATTTTTTTATCTTGATATGGAGCCATAATTCTATCATACACTAAACTACAATATTGATGTAGAACTTCTTTATCGGTACCATGGCCGCCGCCACCTTTACCAGTATAGTGATTATTTTTTTCAATTAATTCTATTAATGTCATATCAATTTGTCCTAAATGTAAAATATTCTTCAATATCTTGTTGGTTGTATTTTTCTTTTATAAATTTTTTCCATTCTGGTACACGGTCATATTGATGTACAATACAGAATGGTTCTCCTTTGGATGTTTGTACAACACCATCTTTGAATATAGGTTCTGGTTCTAATAAATTTGGCCTGAATTGGTCTATTTTGGTTGGATCAGCAACCGTTCCTGCTTGACAAGCCCAACCAGAAGATTGTGATGTTTTTAATACAGTATTTTTATAAGGTTGAGTACCAATCAATACATTAAATACAGCTTGGTCAACAATTGGAATAGCACGATTGGTTGCATTAGAGAAAATATTGAACATCAAATCTCTAATGTGTTCGGATGAACCACCCAATACACCAACATTAAATATTTCATTTTCTCTGAAAATGCTATGTATATATTGTCCGTAAGTTTGTAACAGGTTATCATCACCCCAAGGTTCGTGTTTATAAAATAAAGATTCAGAACCAACAACAAGTTGATGCATACCTTTTACTCCAATGTTGTTATAGTCCATCCATTTAAATGGATCTTTTTGGAAGTATACATCTTTTACATCGGTTGTAATAACATAATTATATTGATACCAATTGATGCGTAGATATTCATAAATTGAAAGAAATCGCAAAACATGAACTGGAACATTTGATTGAGGCATGTCGATAAGTTCAAACCCCTTGTTGGCCAAAATTGCTCTGGTTTCTAAAGAGGCATTGCCAATACACATAATCTTGTGTGTATCAGGCATCACCTCACATATAGATTCAACCCAAGGTTTGAGTTGATTATAATCATAGTTAGTAAATCCACCAATAATTAAGTTTTTCTTCATTTTAATATCCCGATCTCACTTTAATAAAATCTATAACATCTTTATCACCTTGTTGTTCCTTTCTCGGAACAAATAATGCTTTCTGTCTCCTATTACTTATATCATTTGTTGGAATCAAATAATAAAAAGCCAGACTTTTTCTGTATTGTCCTTCCGGTGAAAATATACCTTCAGTAACACCATGCCAAGAATTTTGTGTTGTATCAAATAGTAGAGCTCTATTGAAAAGTGGTGTTACAGATTTAATCAAGTCTTTTGCTTGGTCAGTTTCTTCATCATGTGACCATAAACCTAAATTTCCACCCCAAGATTCTTGCCATTCTGGATTAAGATAAACAATTAGATTAAGTTTACGTTTCATATCCAATTTAGGATGTATATCATAATCAAGATGTGTATTCAAATAATCACCAGCCTGATGCATGTGGATACCACCACCGTGCAATCCAAAGTCAGCCATCAACTCAGGTTGTTGTGTTAGTTGTCTTAGATGATTTGTGAATTCCTGGTTAACTAGGCAAGTTGCGGCCTTATAAATGTTTTTTGGAAATTTAGTCCAATTTTGTATTGTTCTTTTCTTCTCAATTGGATTATCATATTTTGCATCATTGTTTTCTTCATATCCTGGCATATCACCAAATATGGTACGTGCAAAAGACTCAACAAAAAAGTTATCGATTACAACATGATTAAAAGGTTTAGATTGTAAAAACGTTTCACTCAAACCAAACCAATCGTGGTCATTAATTATTTTCTCCACGGGAA
>Ga0209246_10000135_pt1 | contig 32956 bp, 8 predicted proteins | sample LauGreSpBDMM15SN_2_FD_187560 | JGI IMG/M metagenome (GOLD analysis project Ga0209246, IMG submission 187560) | Freshwater lake microbial communities from Lake Michigan, USA - Sp13.BD.MM15.SN (SPAdes) (version 2) | ecosystem: Environmental > Aquatic > Freshwater > Lake | place: Lake Michigan, USA...
CATGGATTCTCTAGATTCCATATTTTCCTCACAGGAAAAGTTACAGGCTTATGATATGCTTCTAACAATATTTAATGAGAAGCAGCCTATTTATTCATATAATGAGTATACCAAATTATATGAATATTTGAATAAGATTAAGGAAAGCAAAATCGTAAGGTTAACTTATTACAATAATATTCATAATATAAGTGAGGTATTTCAGATTATAATGGATCTAAGTTCGGATGCATGGATTGTAGATCAATTAACCATTTTGTCATCAAATGGTCCAAATGAAAATTTATCTGATGACCAACAACCATATGATAGAAAGGATATCTGGCCTTATCAAATCTATCAAAAGTTGGAAAGTTTAGAGATGGAAGATGAATCAAGTAAGGCTACTAAAAGTAGTCCTTATATGGAAATATGGGATGTATCACTCAAGTATATCCATATTAATGTCAAATTAATGATGGAAGCCTTCAAAGTATTGATTAGTTAGTTTATTTAAATATACTAAGATTGAATGCTTTGTATAAATCATAATTGATATAATGTTTATAATTCATATAGATCCCGTCTGATTTTATAGTCATACTTTCCAATACATCTCCTTCTTTTAATTTTCTATCGAGTACTGATAATTCTATTTCTTTATTTTCACAAAATCTAGCAACAACATAAATTATTTCACGTTGATCATACTGTGAAACTATGTTACGCAAAGTTTCATTGCTATTAAAACTATCTTTATTTTCAAGTTGAGTCAAGAGTTCCGGCCATTGTTCAATATTATCTTTGGGGATAACCATCTGAAGTTTGCTATTGTATGGATATACTATTAGGTTTGCCTTATTAATGAGAGATACCTTGATGTTGTTTTTATCTATATCCATTCGAGTAGGATAAACTCCTATCTTCTTACATATTGAAAAGACATGAGGATGAAGATTTTGAGAGGTTAATTTAGGGTCTATTATAGTATAATTCAAACAGTTATTACACAAGTTATTAATCTTACGAAGCATGTTTCTTAATATTATTACTATAAACACATGCATTTAAATTAGTTCATTATGATTAATTTAAGAACTTCATTCATTTTAGGAAGAGGGTAGTAGCAAAAATTATAACTTCATGATATACGCAAGTGCATAGTAAGGTGGTAGGATGTCAAATGCGGTGCCCGAGCCTTTGGTGTCTGTGGTGAAGGTGTGAGTGTGAGACCCACCATAATCTGTTAAAACATCGTTTCGGACGGAGTCTGCGCCAAGTTGTCTTCTAGCTGACCCGACTGGACAACTAACACCTCCTTGAACATTATGCTGATGTGATCCATCAGTATTTGTAGTTCCGCTATGGTTATGCGCAGGCATATTTGCAAGTGTAAGTGTCTTGTTTGCACTACCACCGCTTGTTCCTTGTGTATATGTTGTGCTGCTTCCAATAAGAAATTTTCCTTGTAAATCAGGAGTCCCATTATTACCATCACAAAGTGTCCATCCTGTTGGAATTGTAGCAACTGTTCCCGACCACATGATAATACCACCACGAGGCATGAACGCGTTTGTGATATCATTTATTTGAAGTCCAGTTGCTTTAAGTATGCCAACAATATCTAACTTGGTTGTTGGTATTGAAGTCCCAATCCCAACATTTCCTGTAAATAACCCATTCCCGCTAACCAGCATATTGCCCGACACATCTAGTTGCCGAGACGGGTTAGATGATCCGATTCCGACATTTCCAGTAGTTGTTGTATTACCATCACTTCTCATGAATTGACTAGGGTTTAATCCTTCTAACAGATCCGCATTCAGGTTAGTCACCAAAGTGCTCGAAGCAACGGTCAAAGGCGCGGTCCCTGATGCCACGGTGCTCTTCAACGTCAACCCTTCAATCGTTCCCATAGTTCCGCTGAATACCTCACTATTATTGGACGCATCTTTGATGAATGTAAAGTTCCCAGTTGAATCGTCATACCCAAAGAAACCTGTTTTACTGATACCATACTTGAATTCAATTCCTTTGTCTTTATTATTAGTAATATCACTACCTAATGTAATAATAGGATCTTGAACAGTAACTGTTGAAGAGTTTACTGTTGTAGTGGTTCCACTAACTGTCAAATTACCTTCAGCAATTATATTGTTTGCACGTAGATTGACCATATTATTGTTACTATCATGAACCATTAAACTGCCATCAGTGTGTCTAGATAGCAAAGTACCGCTAAGATCAATTGTATTTCCTGATAGATATAGATCATTCCAACGTTTATCTGGAGCACCTAAATCATAAACTAAATTACGAGTAGGTAAGATGGAACCTGATACATCTAATTGTATTGCCTGATTAATTATACCATTTATGGTAGCATTACCAGATACATCTATATTATTAAATGTACCATCTAATGTATTATTTGATGCATCACTTGCCACTATTCCACCACTTGGATCTTTCTTTATTATTGTTCCATTTAAATTCACTATTGTATTACCACTACTATCAATAAATATACTCTGTCCCAATGATTTTACCATTATATATATTCCCTCTATAAAAAAACTAACAGCTTTCACCTAATATTATATGTTTTAATACTTTTATTATAAATATAATTTATAATGAATATATGATTAATTAATATATTTTTAAATTGCTCCAATTGTACTCCATGCTATACTACAATCACTATCTGTATTTATTTGGATATCATTACCTGATCCAGTAATGGTTAATACATCTAAATTATCATTATTGTGACTACTAATAACAAATATATCTACATTTTCACCATATGGTTTAATAAATGATACCATCATATTACCTATCTTCGGTGTTATTATACTATTATTACTTACTTGGATCATTAAAGTTCCACTACTGTTTTGTCCTATACAATAATACGGATATGAAATAATATGACTACTACCACTAATATCCCATGTTATTTGTTTATAGAAATTACCACTTCCAAATATTCCCTTACCTAATTGTACATTTCCATCAACTACAAATTTATCATTCAATATATTAGTACCAATTCCAATATTTCCATTATTATCAGTATAAATTTCTTGACTTAATGGATTATTAACAGGTACCTCATATGGTATAACTGTTGCCTCATATGTTATAAACCAACTAAATCGCATATACGAATTAAATGGACTCTTCGGAAAATTAGCTCCCAATCTACCATTATTAACACTTCCTCCCGTTATATAAAATCTATTATTATCATTTCCTAATAAAATACATGTCATTGAATATGTTGTATCAGTTTCTGTATCAGTTATATATGCAGTTCCTATGGAACTATCATTATTAATAAATTGATATGCTGGTACTGGTAATGTAATATAATATGTTCCAGATCCTGGATTTAATCCAACAGTTCCTGGATTAACATATCCTTGATATGTTACTGTTTTACCTATTTGTGTATATCTACCAGTAACAACATTTCCACTACCAAATACTGGATTAATATTAGCACTAACATATGGTTCATAATTTTTCCATATCAAGTTATTTCCTGATAAATATTTCATTTCATTCCCATAAAATAAATTCCCTGATACATCCATTGATAATGCATAATTAGTACCCTCTGGTAAAGCAATATTAATTTGTAATGTTTCATATGTTATCATACCATAAAGCTTAATAACTGTTCCCACTCCAATTGTATAAGGATGGGTATTTGTAAAATTAGCAACTGTATCTGGTATTACTACTGTTACATTTCCACTATTACTCAATATATAATTTACATTGAATTTACTTGTATTAGTTGTAGTTATAACCATCATACCTGTTCCAATTAATTGTTCATTTACTTCATCTAATAATGGTAATTGTGGTAAAGTAAATTGATATATTCCACTACCAGTTGTTGCATGAGTATATTGTAATGTAAATGTTGCTATAATTGTATTACCTACTCTATTATATCTCATATTATACTGATTACCACTAGCAATTATCACTGTCGGATCTGTAATACTTGCTTTAATAATAGGTGTATGTGAAATATATGGTATATTGGTTGAAAGTAATTTTAATTGACCATTAGTATCATATATGTCACCATCTATGACTACATTTTCAGAATTATCTAAATATAAGAACTGTTTATGAGTCTGTAAAACATCATATGGTGCTAATTCTGTTTCATATGTTATATTCCATGTTACCTTTATTGAAGACGTAATTGGATTTAATGGATAGGTATTACTAAATACTCCATTATCAACCCCTGTCCCAACCATATAAAACACATTAGGTGTACTATTTAATAAAACACAATTCATTGTAAAGCTTACATTAGATGATTTATCTAATATTTGAGCAGTTCCAATGATAGTATCTTGTAATCCTAATACTGCTCCAGTTAAAGGAAGTGAAAAGTAATATATACCTGAACCTGTATTTAATCCATTATTAGATGGATCTATAACACCTTGATAAGTTAATGTTTTACCCAATTGAACATACTTTCCTAATATTTCACCATCTAAAGATGGATTAACAGTTGATGTTACAATAGGTGTATGAGGTATCCAATCAATAGTTTGTGTTGATAAGTACCTCATATATCCATTCATGTAAACATTACCTGAATTATCCATAATCATAGGATAATTATATGATGGTAATGCAATATCAACAGTACCACATTCATAGGATATACTTCCAGCAAATTTTATTACTGTTCCCACTCCATTAGTATAAGGATGATTATGTGTTATAGCACCATCTATTAATCGTATTTCCATCAAATTTGTACCATTATCTACATAATAAGATACTTGATAAGAGTAACCATTAACAGTGTATATACCAGAACCAATTAAGGTTGATGCGACATTATTTACTAATATTTGGGGTAAGGTTATTTTATAGATACCGTTTCCAACACTAGTTAATGTTATATCTATTACAAACTCTGCACTTAATATATATCCAGTTCGATTATATCTAAAATTACTAATATTAACACTATAAATTGGATTACTAATACTTGATATTATTTCAGGTGACCATGATTGGTAATTTGATATGGAAAATAACTTGGTATTTCCATTAATATCTACAAAATTACCTCGTACTAAGAGATCTCCACTAATATCTAAACCTGCGGTAGGATAATTAGTTCCTATACCTACATTTCCTGTACTATAATACAAATTATTATTGCTACCATCAGTCCATTGAGAGCTGATGTAAAGCTGACCATTTTTATACAAATCACCACTAAAATCAATATCTGTAGCATTTACAGTTCCAATAAATGAAGCATTTGAAGCACTAATATCTCCTGATATATATACATTTGAAGCACTAATGTTTCCGGTAAAGGATGCATTTCCAGAAACATCTAATTGTCGAGATGGTGATAAAGAACCAATACCTAAATTTGATCCATTCCATGTTAAATTTGTTGGTGTTAATATTGCATTTGTTCCATTTCCAACCAATAATTTACCACTAGTTAAAGATATATTACCAGTTCCACCATACTCTACTTTTAATGTTCCATTGTTTACATTATTCATATTACGGTAATACAATCCATTTTGACCATCTAAAAAGTCAGCATCTAATTGTGACCCACTTCCATCTACTGTAATTAATTTTGCTAAAATATCACTTGCATTATATGTTGCTTGATTTAATGGTATATATGTAAGAGCATTTGATATATCAGTTGCAGTTAAGGTTACATTTCCTGTTCTATTATTAAAGGTATTAACCAAATTGGGAATATTAGAAAAGTTATTCCAGTTTAAGTAGTAAGTACCATCTTGACTATCTAGCAAGTCGGTATTTAAATTGGTAACTAGTCCAGAAGATGAAACTGTAAATGGTGCACCAGAAGTATTAGAACTAATGAAAGAACCTGCTTGTATCCCCCCATATGTTCCACTTAATATTTCATTGGTATTAGTTGCATTTAATAAATAAACAAAATTAGAATTTGTATTATCAAAACCAAAGAAACCTTTCTTACTACTACCATCATAATATAAAAACTCGATACCTCTATCTTTACCATCATTATTAGTTAATATACCAAGGCCAAGAGTAATAATAGGATCTTGTACAGTAACTGTAGTTGAATCAATAGTGGTTAACGTACCCAATACACTTAAATTACGACCTACTGCAATATTACCATCTAAAGTAATATCATTAAATCGGGCATTTAAAGTACTATTATTACTATTAACCAATGTAATACCAGATATATCTCTCTTAATTAATGCTCCACTAATATCAATTGTACTACCTGATAAATAGATATCTCTCCATCTTTGACTTGAAGAACCAAGATCATAAGTTATATTTGTACCAGGTAAAATATGACCTTTAATAAGTATATTACCAGAAACATCCAATTTTGCTTGAGGATTATTAGTACCTATACCAACATTACCACTATTATAATACAAATTATTGTTGCTATCATCGAGCCATTGAGAACTAACATATAATTGACCATTTTTGTACAAATTATCAGTAAAATTAATACCACCAGAAACATCTAATGCTTTAAATGGTAAAGTTGAACCAATACCTAAATTACCATTTGCATTTATTCGAAGTCTTTCAATACCCCCTGTAACAAATCCTAATATATCACTACCAGGTCTGTAAAAACCTGTATTAGTATCTCCTGAAAATGCAAGTATTGGATTTGCAACTGTACCATCTTTGATAAATATAGTACCAGAAACATCTAATTTTGCTTGTGGATTTGTGTTACCAATACCAATATTACCATTTACAAATAAACTACCTGTATTTCCATTTAAAGACATAAGAAGAACTTCTGAACTATTTTCCCAAATAAAACCATTGGTTGAGGTATCAAGAGCCCTTGAACGAATAGCATAAGATGAAAAATTATGACCTGCTACTGCAGTAGCACCACCTAATGATTTAGTAGCTCCAGGTTGTGACATATAAATACCCCAATTTGCATCACTTGCTTGCCACATATATATACCTCTACTGGTTCCACCATCTTGAGTATTTTGAACAACAATTTTACCATTTGGAGTAATATCTCCAGTTACTATTGCAGTACCATCAAATGCTTGCCCAAATATTGTACGAGATGTAAAAAGTTGTGTTGCTGTTGAAGCATTACCAGTTAAAGCTCCTATAAAAGTAGTTGCTTTGACATTACCAGACACTTCTAATTTCTGTGTAGGTGCAGCTATACCAATCCCAATATTACCCGTTGATGTAATTCGAAGTCTTTCAGTTTGACTTTGAATGACTCCGCCAGTGTAAAATCGATGATCTCCAAATTGATAGTAATTTGTTGTATCACTAGTCCCATCTCGACCAACCCGTAAGAAAATGGAATGGTTCATATCATTTCCGTATATAACTCCACCACCACTTGATGAATTTAACTTGAATCCAATAGCACTAGTATCTACTGCTCCAACTCCAGTAGCATGATAAATATCCAAGGTTGTAGCTGGAGTTACTATTCCAACACCTAGTCTGCTATTAGTATTATCCCAATGTAAATTTGTAGGTTGTAAAATTCCAGATACGCCATTACCTACAAGTAGTTTATTTGATGTAAGTGTTGAATTTCCTGTTCCACCATTAGCTACTGATACTGTCCCTGTTAAGGAAGCTGCTGGTATAGATGTTAATGATGCACCACTACCAGTAAAGGTTGTTGCTTTAACATTTCCAGATACATCTAATTTTGCTTGTGGGTTTGATGTTCCAATACCAATATTACCAGTATTATAATATAAAGAATTGCTACTACCGTCGATCCATTGAGAGCCAACATAAAGTACACCACCTTTATACAAACTACCACTAAAATTAATGTTAGCACAAGAAACAAAGTTTCCGGCGCTAATATTCCCGCTTGCTGCAATGTTACCAGAAACATCTAATGCTTGTGAGGGTATAGAAGAACCAATACCAACTTTACCATTATTATATAAAACGTTGTTATTGGAAATATCCCAGGGTGAATTGAATACCTGATATACATATCCAGGTTCCTTAATGGCATCATCACTTAAAAACCGAGGATAAACCACTATATCAACTATATTTCCTATATTTACTCCAACTTTTAATGTAATTGTAAAATTAGTATAGGTACTAAATAAACCAGTTACAACTTCATAATCATTACTAATTAAACTTAAATAACCCAATTTAATACCATCAACATAAACATGTACATCATTAGATTTATCTAACTTGAATCTTCCATTCATTGAAATATCAAATATGGTTGTGTTATTAGATGTAATATTGAATGTTTTAGTGATACTTTGTACTTGTAATTGAGTACGGGTATATGGTGTATCATTAGCAATAAACCATTCATCTCTCACAATAAAATTATTAACTATCATTGTACCACTAATATCTAATTGTTGCGATGGTTCACTAGTACCTATTCCTATATTTCCAGTATTATAATATAAATTATTATTACTACTGTCTGTCCATTGAGAGCTTACATATAATTGACCATTTTTGTATAAATCACCACTAAAATCAATATCTGTAGTATTAATTGTACCTGAAAATAATGCATTAAATGCACTAATATTTCCAGATACATCTAATGCTTGCGAAGGTTCAGTAGAACCAATTCCTATATTCCCAATATAGTAAGCATTATTATTGGATATATCCCAAGGTGAATTAAATACTTGATATACATATCCAGGTTCTTTAATTGCATCATCAGTTAAAAATCTAGGATAAACTGTTATATCAATAATACTACCACTATTTGCAATTTCATTTAAAGTAATAGTAAAAATTGTATATGTTGTTTGGGTATTAACATAAACAGTATAATCATTATTAGAAGAATCATAATAACCTAATTTAACTCCATCAATATATATATACACATCTTGAGGTTTATCTAATCTATATCTACCATTCATAGATATATCAAAAATAGTAGTATCTGATGTTAAAATAAAAGTTTTAGTAATACCTTGTACTTGTAATTGAGTGCGGGTATAAGGTGTATCATTGGCAATAAACCATTCATATCTCACTATAAAATTATCAACAATCATAGTACCACTAATATCTAATTGTTGTGATGGATTACTAGTACCAATTCCAATATTTCCAATATTATAATATAAATTATTAGTGGCTTGTCCGGAAATATCCAAAGTATTTTTCCATTGAGAGCTAACATATAATTGTCCATTTTGGTATAAATCACCACTAAAATCAATATTTGTAGCATTTACAGTTCCCGAAAATAATGCATTGAATGCACTAATATTTCCAGATACATCTAATTGTCGAGATGGTGATAAAGAGCCAATACCTAAATTAGAACCATTCCATGTTAAATTTATTGGTGTTAATATAGAATTGGTTCCATTTCCAACTAATAATTTCCCACTAGATAAACTAGTATTACCTGTTCCACCATATTCTACTTTTAATGTTCCATTGTTTACATTATCCATATTACGGTAATACATTCCATTCTCACCATCTAAAAAGTCAGCATCTAATTGTGACCCACTTCCATCTACTGTAATTAGTTTTGCCAAGATATCACTTGCATTATATATAGTTTCATTTAATGGTACATATGTTAATGCTTCTGATATATCAGTAGCTGTTAAGGTTACATTTCCTGTTCTATTATTAAAGGTATTGACCAAATTGGGTATATTAGAAAAGTTATTCCAATTTAGATAATAAGTTCCATCTTGGCCATCTAATAAATCAGTATTTAAATTGGTAACTAGGGTAGAAGATAAAACAGTAAATGGTGCTCCATTAGTGTTAGAACTAATAAAGGCACCTGCTTGTATCCCCCCATATGTTCCACTAAATATTTCATTATTATTAGATGTATCTAATAAATAAACAAAATTAGAGGATGAATTATCAAAACCAAAGAAACCTTTCTTACTACTACCATTATAATATAAAAATTCAATACCTCTATCTTTTCCATCATTACTATTTAATACACCAAGACTGAGACCAAGCGTTATAATAGGATCTTGAACAGTTACCACAGTAGAATCAATAGTGGTTAAAGTTCCTATTACACTTAAATTACCGCCTACAGCTATATTTCCATCTAATGTAACATCATTAAAATGGGCATTTAATGTACTATTATCTTCATTAACTAGAATGATTCCAGATGCATCTCTTTTAATTAAAGCTCCACTTATATCAATAGTATTACCAGATAAATATATATCTCTCCATCTATTAGTAGATGAACCTAAATCATAACTAATATTACTACCAGGTAATATATGACCTCTAATAAGTGCACTACCAGAAACATCTAATGTATTTGTTGCATAATTGGTACCTATTCCTACATTACCATCATTATAATATAGAGTATTATTACTGTTATCGGTAGTCCATTGAGAACTAATATATAATTGTCCATTTTGGTATAAATTTCCGGAAAAGTCAACATTAGTTGCATATAAGGTTTCTCTTATTAAAGCATTTCCAGATACATCCAAGTTTTGTGTAGGAATATTAGTTCCAATTCCTACATTAGCATAAGTATATGATGTACCAATTCCACTAGCATTGCTAAATACTTGGTTAAATACTTGATATACATAACCAGGATACCGTATACTAACATCATTTGGAAAAGTTGGAAAGATAGTAACATCCAAAATATCACCTGATTGTGTTGGTGTATATAATGTTATTGTTATGACAGTATTGGATATATCAATATGATTTACAAATACATCATATTCCTTATTAGAATTATCATAATACAGTAATTTTGTACCATTCAAATATAGACCAACATTATTGGGTAAAACATCATAGTAACCATTTAATGATATATCATTGAAAATATTCTGTGATTCACTTAAATAATATAATTTCAATATAGGTTGTAATTGAAGTTGATTACGGATTGAATAAGTATCATCTGCAATAAACCATGAATCCCTTACTGTAAAATTATTAACAATTAGATCACCACTAATATCTAATGTTTTTGTAGGATTACTAGTACCAATACCTACATTGCCTACATTATAATATAATGTGTTATTACTACCATCTTCCCATTGACTACCACCACCTCCTTCAAATAGGATACCATTTTGATATAAACCACCAGTAAAGTTTATATTTGATGCACTAATATCTCCAAATAATGCACTTTCAGAAACATTTAAATTACCTGATATATCTAACTTATTATTATTCCAAATTAATCCCGAAGCAGATAATACATTACTAGAACTATTACCAATTAATAAATTATTTTGACCTAATATTGTAGTACCAATACCACCATATCCAACATCTAAAATACCACTATTAATATTGGATACATTTAAGTAATAATTACTTTGTTGATTGTTTAAATATTGGACATTTAAATTATTAACTAGTTGTGAACTTGCAACAATTAAAGGGGATAAAGAGGTATCGGAAATATACTGTCCGGAACTATATATACTACCAGACACATCCAGTGGATAACTAGGTTCAGAATTATTTTTACCTAAACCGACGTTTCCTGATGTATCAATAAAAATTTCATCTCCATATCGAGTATACAACATCTTATTACTATAACTGAAAAGATTTTTAATCAACATCTTTTTAGTTGTGTATTTCTGTAAAAACCAAATTTCCTAAGGGTGAAACAACATCTAATTGAATAGTTGCATGTCCATCCATTGTCAAACTATCCCAAACTACTTTCACCTCAACTCCCTTATCACTATATCTTGTAATTGAATACATTAAATTGTTTATACTACTAATTTGTTTAACATAATTTTCTAATTCATAAAATTTACCTGGTTTTAGTATACCATCATCTAATGTATCTATTAATACCTCAAAACGGATAAAACCAACAACTAATCCTGTTATATGTGCAATACATTTAACTTTAATTTCTTTTTTCCTACTTCCTATAGTATCCCATTCAATTCTAAATCCTATATATTTACCTATACCTTGGTTGTAATAAACATCTCCAAAATGAATCTTATAATTTCTTATATTTCCAATTTCCTGAATCCATAAATCCTTCATATGTAACTGACCTTGTGGTATACTAGTTCCTATTCCTAAATTAGATCCATCCCATGTTAAATCTATTGGTGATAATATAGCATTAGTTCCATTTCCAACTAATAGTTTACCATTTGTCAAGTTAATATTACCTGTACCACCATATTCTACTTTTAATGTTCCATTATTTACATTATCTATATTACGATAATACATTCCATTTTCTCCATCTAAAAAGTCAGCATCTAATTGTGATCCACTTCCATCTACTGTTATTAATTTTGCCAAAATATCACTTGCATTATATGTTGTTTCATCTAATGGTACATATGTTAATGCTTCTGATATATCAGTGGCTGTTAAGGTTACATTTCCTGTTCTATTATTAAAAGTATTGACAAGATTGGGTATATTAGAAAAGTTATCCCAATTCAAGTAATAAGTTCCATCTTGACCATCTAATAAGTCTGTATTTAAATTTGTTATTAATCCAGAAGATGAAACGGTAAATGGTGCCCCAGAAGTGTTTGAACTTATAAAGGAACCTGCTTGTATCCCCCCATATGTTCCATTAAATACTTCATTATTATTAGATACATCTAATAGATAAACAAAATTGGAGGATGAATTATCAAATCCAAAAAATCCCTTTTTAACAGAACCATTATAATATAAAAATTCGATACCCCTATCTTTTCCATCATTACTAGTTAATATGCTTAAACCCAGAGTAATAATTGGATCTTGAACAGTTACCACAGTGGAATCAATAGTGGTTAAAGTTCCTAATACACTAAAATTACCACCTACTGCTATGTTTCCATCTAGAGTAACATCATTAAAGCGGGCATTTAAGGTATTATTATTATCATTGACCAAAATGATACCAGATATATCTCTCTTAATTAAAGCTCCACTAATATCAATAGTACTACCAGATAAATAGATATCCTTCCATCTATTAGTAGCAGAACCTAAATTATATATTGAATCAATAGAAGGTATAATATTACCACTTACATCTAATTGGATTCCATTCCAAGTAATATCTGATGGTGATAATATGTTAGAGGAACCATTACCAATAAGTATTTTATTGGGTGTTAAATTATTAGTTCCAATACCACCTTGCGAAACACTTAATATACCAGTTACATTATTTGCATCCAAATAGTAAGTACCATCAAGACCATCTAATAAATCTGCATTTAAATTGGTAACTAAAGTTGATGATGTAACAATAAAAGGAGCAGTATCAATTCCAGTATTAGATATAAATTGAGGAGCAGTTATAGTTTGCGTAGTAGTATTTCCTCTATTAGTTATTGTTTGAAGAGTTGAAGTATTATCAATAGTTACATTAGCATTTTCAGTACCAGAATTAGAAATACTTATATCAGTTCCAGCAATAATAGTACTAATATAATTACCACTAGTATCAGTACCTAACTCGATTGAATTAGGTTGAATAATAGTGATAATATTAATATCAGAAGTACCATCAAATAATATACTACCAGATATATCACCACTTAATTGAATATTTCTAGGAACAGCTAACTGAGTAGCAGTTGATGAATTACCTGAAATATTAGAAGCTACTAAATTACCTGATATATATACATTTGATGCACTAATATCTCCTGTAAAGAAAGCATTTAAAGCAGTAATATTTCCTGTAAGGGATATATTCCCTGATACATCTAATGCTTGTGATGGTATAGTAGAACCAATACCAATATTACCTAGGTTATAATATAAATCATTATTGCTACTATCCATAGTATCAGTCCATTGAGAGCTAATATAAAGCTGACCATTTTTATATAAGTCACCACTAAAATCAATATTTGAAGCACTAATATTTCCAGATATATCTAAATTAGAACCATCCCATGTTAAATCTGATGGTGTTAATATATAATTAGTTCCATTTCCAACTAATAGTTTTCCACTAGTTAAACTAATATTACCAGTTCCACCATATTCTACTTTTAAGATACCACTATTTACATTATTCATATTACGGTAATACATTCCATTTTCCCCATCTAAAAAGTCAGCATCTAATTGTGATCCACTTCCATCTACTGTTATCAGTTTTGCTAAAATATCACTTGCATTATATGTTATTTCATTTAATGGTACATATGTTAATGCTTCTGATATATCAGTTGCTGTTAAGGTTACATTTCCTGTTCTATTATTAAATGTATTGACTAAATTGGGTATATTAGAAAAGTTATTCCAATTTAAGTAATAAGTACCATCTTGACTATCTAATAAATCAGTATTTAAATTGGTAACTAATCCAGAAGATGAAACAGTAAATGGTGCACCAAAAGTATTTGAACTAATAAAGGATCCTGCTTGTATCCCCCCATATGTTCCATTAAATACTTCATTATTATTAGACGCATCTAATAAGTAAACAAAATTAGAACTTGTATTATCAAAACCAAAGAATCCTTTCTTACTACTACCATTATAATATAAGAATTCTACACCCCTATCTTTTCCATCATTACTATTTAATATACTGAGACCCAGCGTTATAATTGGATCTTGAACGGTTACCACAGTAGAATCAATAGTAGTTAAAGTACCCAATACACTTAAATTACCACCTACTGCAATGTTTCCATCTAAGGTGACATCATTAAATCGGGCATTTAATGTATTATTATTATCATTAACTAGGATGATACCAGATATATCTCTCTTAATTAAAGCCCCACTAATATCAATTGTACTACCAGATAAATAGATATCCTTCCACCGCTTACTAGCAGAACCCAAATTATATATTGAATCAGTAGATGGAATAATATTACCACTTACTTCTAATTGTGTACCATTCCAAGTAATATCTGATGGTGATAATATGTTAGAAGTACCATTACCAACTAATATTTTATTAGCTGTTAAATTATTTGTTCCAATACCACCCTGTGAAACACTCAATATACCAGTTGCATTAGTTGCATTTAAATAATAAGTACCGTCAAAACCATCTAATAAATCAGCATTTAAATTGGTAATTTTGGTAGATGACGCTACTATAAGAGGAGCAGTACCTGTAGCTATATTTGATATAATTTGTGGAGTAGTTATAGTTTGTGTAGTAATATTACCTCTAGTTGTTATTGTTTGGAGGGTTGAAGTATTATTAATGGTTACATTAGCATTTTCAGTACCAGAACCGGTAATACTTATATCAGTTCCGGCAATAATAGTACTAATATAATTACCACTAGTATCAGTACCTAACTCAACTGAATTTGGTTGAATAATAGTAGTAATATTAACATCAGATGTTCCATTAAATAGTACATTACCAGATACATCCCCATTTAATTGTATTTTTCTAGATGTAGCTAATTGAGTAGCAGTAGAAGAGTTACCTACTATATTAGGGGCTATTAAATTACCTGTTACATATATATTTGAAGCACTAATGTCACCTATAAAGGATGCATTTGAAGCGCTAATGTTACCAGTTAAGAAGGCATTTGAAGCACTAATGTTACCTGTAAGGGATATATTTCCAGATATATCCAATGCTTGTAGTGGATTACTAGTACCAATTCCAACATTACCGATATAATAAGCTGAATTATTAGATACATCCCATGGTGAATTGATAACTTGGTAGATGTAACCAGGTTCTTTGATAGCATCATCAGTTAAAAATCTAGGATAAACAATAATATCAACAATACTTCCATTATTAGCAATTTCATTTAGAGTTATAGTAAATACTGTATATGTTGTTTGAGTATTAACAGTTACTATATAATCATTATTAGAAGAGTTATAATAACCTAATTTAATACCATCAATATAAATGTGGACATCTTGGGGTTTATCTAATCTATATCTACCATTCATAGAAATATCAAAAGTAGTAGTATCTGATACTAATATGAAGGTTTTACTTATACCTTGTACTTGTAATTGAGTACGGATATAAGGTGTATCATTGGCTATAAACCACTCATTTCTCACTATAAAATTATCAACTATCATAGTACCACTAATATCTAATTGCTGTGATGGTATACTAGTACCAATACCTAAATTTGAACCATTCCATGTCAAATTTGTTGGCGTTAATATGGAATTAGTACCATTTCCAACTAATAGTTTTCCAGTAGACAAACTATTATTACCTGTTCCACCATATATTACTTTTAAAGTTCCATTATTAACATTATCCATATTACGATAATACATTCCATCTTCACCATCTAAAAAGTCAGCATCTAATTGTGATCCACTTCCATCTACTGTAATTAGTTTTGCCAAAATATCACTTGCATTATATGTTGCTTCATTTAATGGCACATATGTCAGTGCATTTGAAATATCAGTAGCTGTTAAAGTTACATTTCCTGTTCTATTATTAAAGGTATTGACCAAATTGGGTATATTAGAAAAATTATTCCAATTTAAGTAATAGGTACCATCTTGACTATCTAATAAATCAGTATTTAAATTTGTTACTAGGGTAGAAGATGAAACTGTAAATGGTACTCCAATAGTATTTGAACTTATAAAGGATCCTGCTTGGATATTACCATATGTTCCACTTAGTACTTCATTAGAATTAGCTGAATTTAATAAATAAACAAAATTGGATGATGAATTATCAAATCCAAAGAATCCTTTCTTACTACTACCATTATAGTATAAGAATTCTACACCCCTATCTTTTCCATCATTATTATTTAATACACTTAAACCAAGTGTTATAATTGGATCTTGAATAGTTACCACTGTAGAATCAATAGTAGTTAGTGTACCTAATACACTTAGATTACCCCCTACAGCAATGTTTCCATCTAAAGTAACATTATTAAATCGGGCATTTAAGGTATCATTATTGCTATTAACTAGGATGATACCTGAAATATCTCTTTTAATTAAAGCTCCACTAAGATCAATAGTATTACCAGATAAGTAAATATCCTTCCATCTATTAGTAGAAGAGCCTAAATTATAGACAGAATTAGTGGAAGGAATAATATTACCACTAATTTTAATATTACCAGATACATCAAGACTTTCTTGAGGATTATTAGTACCAATACCAACATAACCTAAATCATAATATAAAAGATTATTACTGGGATCAATTACTTGTCCAGAAATATCAGAGGTATTTTTCCATTGAGAGGAAATATATAGTTCACCATTTTTATATAAAGCTCCAGCAAAATCTATATCATATGCTTTAATATTACCTGATACATCTAATATATTATTATTCCAAGTGAGATTGGAAGGAGATAATATAGAATTAGAACCATTACCGACTAATATTTTATTAGTATTAAGAATTTGTGTACCAATACCACCATATGCTACATTTAAAGTACCAGTATTAATATTAGATGAATCAAGAAAAAAAGTACTATTTAAACCATCTAATAGATCTGCATTTAGATTAGTAATTTTTGTGGATGATAAAACAGAAAGAGGTGCGATACCATTAGGAACGATAGAAATTAAACGATTAGCAGTAACAGATCCTGTCGTAGTAGTATCAATATCAGTGCGCATAAATTTAATACTATCTAAACCATCAAGTAAATCAGCATTAAGATTATTAATTTTAGCATTGGATGTGACAGTAATTGGAGTGATTCCGGATAGGGATATAGATGGTGCAGTGATAGTATTAGTTGTTGTCAGTGTTTCAATTAAGGTATTATTACGGAGAGTATTATTAAAGTTAGTATCAGGAGTACCGGAGAAAGCAATACGGTTGTTGATACTGTCAGCATATAAAAGATTAGTATTAATTGAAACGATATTAGGTGATACATTAACGTTTAGGAGACCCGAGTTGATATTAATAGTTTTGGAGGTAATAATATTAGAAATACTAGCATTACCTGAAATATCAAGTTGAGAAGCTGGGGAACTTTTTCCGATACCGACATTATTATTATTATCAACAACGATAGCACCACGTTGATTACCGGATTGGAGGATAAGCTTATTAGATTGACGAGTATAGATGATGACATCACCAGTATTCGCAAAAGTACTATATTGATTATTAGCTTTAGCAATCCTTAGTTCTATTCGATCATTGGAAGATGCCATTTATTATATTGATATGATAATAAATCATGTCAATATATTGCAAAAGTGCTTATGCGTTCTATAGTTTCATTCATATTATTATTTTTGTTTTTTGAGATAGAATAGGAACATATCAGTATTATTAGAAGCTTCAACAATCTGACTTTCAAAAATAAATTCATTTTTATTTTCATTAATTAGGTCATGAGCGATAACAATACCTAAATTTTTAGAAAATGGATACATAATAAATTCAGAGAGAGGTATTTGTTCAATATTACAATTAGTTTTATTAATATTAATTTTTTTTGAGATTGTTAGATGGGCATTTTCACTTATATTCATGGATGTAATATTAACATTAAAAATACCACGATTATGTAACATATCATTCATTTCAGTAGATCTATCAGTAGTAACATAATTAGATAACTTCATAGATGAATTGAGATGAACATATTTACGGACTTCAACAGCGTGACATTTAAGAGAAAATCCAATAAGTAAATTTTGGTTATGATGACGAATATTAAGAATATTATTTTTAGTACGAACAAGTGAAATATTTTCAGGATATTGCATTTTTTAATAATTAAATGTTTATTTTTTAAATTATTTATTACTTTATTTTGGTATATTGTTATAAATTATGTAGCAGTAACTAAAAACATTGACCAATATGAATGTGGACCATATACTCGTATGGTTCCTGAAATACCGCGAGCATATAAAGTTAAAACTTCATTTTGATTTAAGTCAATAAGAATAGATCCCGATGGGGATGTTGAAGCTAGTACAGCCATATTGTCATCAAGAATTACCCAAGGTGATCCTCCCTTTGCTAATGAAACTTGTAAACTGGTACCATTATCAATATAAACATTATAATTTAATTGATACAACCCTTTTACTGGAGCAGTAAAACTATTGTTAGATATGTCAAAATTATTTAATGTATCAAACTTCTTTTTATTCCAAGGAAGTGTAGATCCAGTTGTAAAAGTATAATATGCAGTTCCTGACGATGCTACACCTGCACCTGTTACATTACCTCCAGTTATTGACATTGAAACAAGAAAACTGGGTATTAATGCTTTAATGACACCATTTACATCAAGTTTAGCTTGCGGTGTAGCTGTCCCAATACCTACATTACCTCTAAAGTAACTATTACCTGAAATATCTAAATTGCTTGTTGGATAATTGGTGCCGATGCCAATATTATTTGTAGCATAACTATATAATATATTTTTAATATTACTATTAGCTACTATAGCTAAACTAAAAAACCCCCCCCCTGAAATTGCTATAACATTTGACGATGCTGTAGATGGAATATTTATTTGATTGTAAGTATTTTGACCCCAAGCTACTATTGTACCATCTGATTTTAATGCTAAACTATGGTAATAACCACCCTCAATAGCAATAACATTCGACAGTGCAGCAGGAATATTTGTTTGACCTGATGTATTTAATCCCCAACCCACTACGGTTCCATCTGATTTTAAGGCTAAACTATGGTTATCACCGGTACTTATCGCAATAACATTGGTCAATACTATTGGAATATTTGTTTGACCATAGTCATTATAACCCCAACCTACCACAGTACCATCCAATTTCAATGCCAAACTATGATAACCACCAGCTGCAATAGCAGTAACATGGGATAATGCTGCCAGAGGGATAGTCGCTTGACCAAAGCTATTATTACCCCAACCTACAACTGTCCCATCGGACTTTAAAGCTAAACTATGATTACCTCCTGCAGCAATAGCAATAATATTTGATGATGCATCTGCAGAAATTGTTATTTGATTAAATACATTTCTCCCCCAAGCAACTACAGTTCTATCAGATTTTAATGCTAAACTATGTCTGTAACCACAAGCAATTGCAATAATATTAGATAATCCTACAGGCACTCCTGTTTCACCATATTCATTTCTCCCCCAAGCTACTACACTTCCATCTGACTTTATAGCTAAACTAAAATATTCACCACTGGTAATTGCAATAACATTTGATAAAGCTGCAGCTGGAATTGTTGTTTCATTAAACCCATTATAACCCCAACCTACAACAGCACCCATATATCCATCCGCGTTTCTTAAATTCATATCTGTCCACGAACCATACGGTTGATTATTTTTATAGAGAGAACCAGTAAAGTTGATGTTAGTGCAAGAAACAAAGTTCCCGGCACTAATATTGCCGCTTGCGGCAATGTTACCTAATACATCTATTTTTTGTAAGGGTGTAATAGTACCAATACCCACATTTCCACTATTATAATAGATATTACTACCAATACCAGTTGTCCATTGAGATGAAGCACCACCAGTAAATAGAACACCATTTTGATATAAATTACCTGAAAAGTTTATGTTAGATGTACTTATATCTCCTCTTACAAAAGCATTACCCGATACATCTAATTTTTGTAAGGGTGTAGCTGTCCCAATCCCCACATTACCTCTAAAGTAACTATTACCTGAAATATCTAAATTGCTTGTTGGATAATTGGTGCCGATGCCAATATTATTTGTAGCATAACTATATAATATATTTTTAATATTACTATTAGCTACTATAGCTAAACTATGATTATAACCACAAGCAATGGCAATAATATTGGTTAAACCTCCTGGGATAGTTATTTGGCCACTTCCATTATCACCCCATCCAACAATGCTACCATTAGATTTTAGCACTAAATTGAAATTTCCACCAGCAGCAATAGCAATAACATTGCTTAACCCTGCAGGAACAACTGTTTGATTATTACTACCACCACCGCTATACCCACAGGCTACAACAGTTCCATCTGATTTCAACGCTAAACTATGCCATTGACCGGCTGCAATTGCGATCACATTTGATAATCCTCCTGAAAAAGAAGCTTGACCATATCCATTATCACCCCAACCAACAACTGTCCCATCTGATTTCAAAGCCAAACTATGCTCTCCGCCCGCAGCAATAGCAATTACATTTGTTAATGCTGTTGAAGGAATAGATATTTGACCACTAACATTCCATCCCCAACCTACTACGCTTCCATCTGATTTTAATGCTAAACCATGATAATTACCAGTAGCAATAGCAATAACATTTGATAATCCTACTGGAAGGGTTGTTTGACCATATGTATTATTTCCCCAAGCGACTACAATGCCATTTGATTTTAAAGCTAAAGTATAATAATATCTAGATGCAATAGCAATAACATTAGAAGACGCATCCGATGGAATTGCTATGTCACCAGACCCCCATCCCTGAATAGTTCCATTTGATCTTAAAGCAAAACTATTGTAGTAGCCACCAACAATAGCAACAACATTGGATAATCCTCCAGGAACATTAAGTTGACCACCTTCATTTTTACCCCAACATTGAACAGTTCCCATATATCCATCCATATTTTTGTTATTGCCGTCAATCCATGAACCAGCGAATAGAACATTGTTTTTATACAAGTTCCCTGTAAAGTTAATGTTAGCACAAGAAACAAAGTTTCCGGCGCTAATATTGCCGCTTGCTACAATGTTACCTGAAACATCCAACTTTTGTTGAGGAATTAATGTTCCAATACCAATATTACCGCTTGCATCCACTCGTATCCTTTCCACACCTCCAGTTGTCAATCCAAGTATATCAGCTCCTGCACGGTAAAAGCCGGTATTGGTATCAGTAGAGAAGGTCAAAACAGGGGCTGTCGCGGTACCATTGCTCATGTAAATATTTCCCGATACGTCTAAAATTGCTTGGGGTACAATTGTACCAATACCGACATTTTCAAGAATGTAAGATTGTTTGTAAGATTTCAGAGCCAAAGAATGGTAAGTACCACCGGAGATTGCAATAACACCTGACTGTGCTTCAACCGGAATGGTTGTCTGACTGAAAATATCCCACCCCCACCCGATAATTGATCCATCGGTCTTTAGAGCCAATGAATGGTTAGAACCTGCGGCAATGGCAACAACGCCAGACTGGGCTCCGACTGGAATGGTTATTTGACCTTCACTGTTTTTACCCCACCCGATAACGGATCCGTTTTTCAGTGCCAGCGAATGGTAACCACCAGCGAAGATCGCGATGACGCCCGATTGGGCTGTGACCGGGATAGTCCTTTGACCTGAACTATTGTCGCCCCAACCGATAACAGATCCATCAGTTTTTAGCGCCAAGGAATGGTAAAAACCGGCGGCAACCGCAATTACCCCAGACTGGGCTGCTATCGGGACGTCCGTTTGACTTAAATCGTTTCTGCCCCATGCAATAACAGATCCGTCGTTTTTTAGCGCTAGTGAATGGTAATTACCTGCATCGATCGCGATTATACCAGACTGAGCTGCGACAGGGATGGTCAGTTGGCTATCTGTGTTCAGCCCCCACCCAATAACACTGCCATCAGTCTTCAACGCTAAGGAATGGTAAGAACCGGCGGCAACCGCAATAACACCTGATTGGGCTGCAACTGGAATAGTCGTTTGACTATGACTGTTACTACCCCAGCCAATAACGCTGCCGTCATTCTTAAGCGCTAGGGAATGTACATAACCGCCGTCGATCGCAATAATACCTGATTGAGCTGCAACCGGGACAGTTGTTTGGTCATTATTGTTAAAACCCCATCCAATAACACTATTAATAAAGTTTGATGATAATGGAGTTTGAAATAAACCAGCCTTATACAAATTACCAGTATAATTAATGTTAGATGTACTTATATTACCAGATAAATTCAAATTACCAGATACATCTAATGTAGCACTTGGATTAGATGATCCAATTCCAACATTTCCACTATTATAATATATTTTATTATTACTTCCATCAGACCATTGAGATGATCCACCACCTCCACCTGATCCAGTAAATAGAACACCATTTTGATATAAATTACCTGAAAAGTTTATATTGGATGTACTTATATCTCCGCTAGCGCTGATGTTAGCTCCACTAATATTACCTCTAACTAGTATATTACCAGATACATCTAACTTTTGTAAGGGTGTAATAGTTCCAATACCTATACTACCATCTACTAGAACATCTTTAAAAGTACTATCAAGAGTATTACCTATTATATCAGTTACTTTAATACCTTTTCCATTTAAATTTCTTTGAATACGAGTACCACCTAAATCAATTGTGTTACCAGATAAATATAAATCTCGCCATCTATTATTTGATGAACCTAGATCATATGTTATATTATCAGCTGGTGTAATATTTCCTTTCACAAGTACACTACCAACTACATCTAATTTACTTGAAGGATTACTAGATCCAATTCCAATATTACCAGTATTATAGTAAATAGACAAATCTAAACCATTTGACCATTGAGAGGAACCACCACCGCCACCACTAGAGAATAATATACCATTTTGTAATAAATTACCAGTAAAGTTGATATCAGTAGCAACGATACTACCAGATACATCTAATGTTGATCGAGGTCTATTAGTACCAATACCAACATTTTTAGAAATGTCAAATTTAAGTCTTCTGACTAGTGGTGTTGTCATTATTATAGTATTATGATAATATTATAATAATAAATAGTTAACCACAATGATAGGTACATGCAATGAATGCTATCCACAGTGATATGTACAACCAACAAATGCAGCTTTATAAACTTGCTCACCATTTAATATTTTTTCTTCATAAATTTCTTTTGTAATAATACTACCATCTGCAAGTAAATAACGTATATTATATTCTTCTTCATATAATATATTTCCAGATAAATCTGTAATTGGATCCCATTGTAGATTTCCTTGTTCATCAAAAACATTTTCTTCAAATTCTTGTGTTACAATTATTTTTTTATTTACAGTATGTTTACCTATTAGGTTTCCACTTGTATCATATAAATCAACTTTTTCTTCTTCTATTTTTGTTGATTCAACTTTTGTTTTTACATATCGTTGCATTTCAGAATCAAAAATTATTTTATCATCTGTTATTGTAATATAAGAATCTTTTGTAATACTTTTAGTTACTTTTTGTTTTCTTGTTTGTAGTTTGGGAACTTTTTGAGGATTAAAATCACAATTCATAGTTATTTTAGCAACAGTATAGTTCATTAACATTGTTTCATTTTGTTTCATACCATAACCAGGTATATTAGACGATGTAATATAATCACCATTATCTATATTACCATTACAATTGCAAATCCATAAACCTCCTTCACCTAATGAATTAATAATTAATCTATTTATTAAATCTTTTTTTATTGCTAATGACATATAACTTCCTGTTGTATATGTTCTATATTCATTATTTTCATCTTCTTTAGATGATATAACTCCAAAAACACGTTTATCATTTGCTATAGTTGATAATTCTACATCAGGTAATGCTTCATTAATTGTAGGTTTAGCATTTGTATCAAAATTAGTATATGTGCCCAAAGATATAACTATAAGTCCCTCATGTGAATTATTAAATTGTCTAGTGCTAACAACACGGTGTTGTCCAGTAAAATCAATATTTCCAACCCAAACTCCTTGATCATTCTCAATATATCCATTACAATATCCATTCATATTATAAAAACCAATATTATCAACATACTGTGTAATATAATTATTATTATAACTTGCCATAGGAAATATGGAATGTGCCCGTAGTTGTCCATTTACATAAACACCATAATTTTGTGTATAAAGGCACTCTCCCCCATCATATCTTAATCCAACATAATTTCGATTTCCATAAATACACCACCTATTATCAATATCATTATATATTCCCCAATCATTTCCTGAAGAACTCATAAATACATATCGTCCTGCTATACTATAGCCTTCCCAACCACTTCTTCCACTACCATATGTACTTATATTACCATAATCGCTACCTTGTGCAGTTACAGACCAAAGTCCATATCCATAGGATTGAAAAACTAAACCACCATTACCATTAACTCTAAACCAACTATTGGTATATACCTCATTTCCAGTGAGACCACCACGAAACTCCCAATCATTACTATTAAATAAATTACGTGCTGTCCAATTATCAACATTATTATCACGTCTAAAAAGAGTAATATAATCAGCCCCAGCACCAGTTGTAGCTGGAATATTATCCCCATTATATTCTAATCCACCACCATATGTTGCTGATTGTCCTATATAAAGACGACCAGTACCTTGACCTGATCCATAAACAGCAATTTCAGCTATGTTTACATCATTAGTTGTTTGGACTGTAAAAATTGTGTCTGTAGCACTTGATATGGTTGCTGATCCAGTATATGATATTGTAGTACCACTTGTTGTCCATTGTGAACTAACTATTGTCGGTTTATTTAAAATTTGTGCAATACCACTTGCTGCATTCCAATCTGCATTAACTTGGGCTGCTGGAATTGTCGGTTTATTTGTTAAATTGTTATAATTCAAATAATATGTATTATCTAATCCATCTAGTAGATCTGCATTTAGGTTAGTAACTATAGTGGTACTTGATACTGTTAAAGGTGCTGTTCCCGATGCTATATTAGAAATTAATTGTGTTCCTGTTATTGTACTACTTGATGTTATTGTCCCTGTCGTACTTATATTACCTGATATATCAAGTTCCTGTGTTGGTATTGCTTTACCAATTCCAACTTTGCCTCCAAAATAGTTTTTTTGTTCACCAGTTGTAAAAATACCATATGATAATCCTATTGTACCAGTTGTTTTACAATATATACCATAAGATGTTGTTAATGTACCGCCAATTTGTCGTATAGTATTATATGTTCCATATGCATTTGTTGTAACACCACCATATTGTGATATATCATTATGTATACCATATGCATTATTAATTGAATTAGGTGCAACTGTATCTGCATTATTTGAAATATTATTATAAATACCATATGCTGCATTTAATTTACTATTTGTAGAATTTTGAATATAATTACGAATATTATATACAGTTAATCTTTCTAAAGCTAAAGTACCTCCTTGACTTAAATTGTATAAAGAATTATTATTATTTGTCATGTAACGATCACCTGTAAGTACTCCTGTATTAGTTTGTAATATATTTTTAATACAATCAATTGATTGATCAGGGTTAATAAATTGAATTTTATTTTGTAAACATCCATAATTTGTTGAAGTAATTGTTGTATTATTTATATCTCCAAATTGAAATGAACCTTTTACTGTCAATTTATTAATTGCATTATTTGTCCCAATACCTACATTACCACTTGCATCTACCCGTACTCTCTCACTTCCACCTGTTGTCAAACCTAATATATCATTATCCACTCTGTAAATTCCTGTATTTAAATCATTACTAAAAGTTAATATTGGTGTATTTGCTGTTCCATCTGCTACACTAATAATCCCTGTACTACTTGTATTTGCATCCGTTCTCATAAACTGACTTGGATTTAATCCTTCCAACAAATCTGCATTTAAATTAGTAACTAATGTACTACTTGTTACTGTTAAAGGTGCTGTTCCTGATGCTATATTTGATATTAATCGTGTTCCTGTTATTGTATTACTTGATGTTATTGTACCACTTGATGTTATTGTACTAGATGTTATTGTATTACCAGTGATATTTCCAGTTACATTAGCATTACCTGATACATCCAAGTCTCCAAATCGTCCTGTAACTCTATCACCACTTTGATTATTAATAACTACACTTCCATCTGTATGTCTTCTTATAATTGTTCCATTTAAATTAATATGATCCATTATAACTCCTAACATAGTTCCACTTGTATCATGTACCATCAAATTACCATTTGTATGTTTACTTAATTTTGTTCCACTTAAATCTACTGTTGTTCCCGATAAATAAATATCCCTCCAACGATATTCACTTGATCCTAAATCATATACTTCATTTAAAGCTGGTAATATATGTCCTGATACATCCATCCCACCCCTTACTATTGATGTTCCTATCCCAACACCATGCAATGTATAAATATTATTATTATCTCTAATAAATGGTCTGTTTAATATATCATCATAATTAACATTAATATATTTTCCAGCATATATACCCCTCTTCAAATATAAATCATCCTCTAAAACATTAATAGGATCAAAGAAAATATCCTTAATTAAATGAATTGTATTTTGTGAACTATCTGTAATACCCTGGATTGTAAATGTATTATTCTGATATTCACTCACTAATATATTAGCACTAATATCAATGTTATTAATTATAACATTCAATAATCCATCTAATAGTTTTATATCAAGAGGAACATCAGATATATCATAAAACATACTATTTAAACTAACATCTTTCACAATTATATCATTGTATTTTATAATCAAGTTACTATTCAAATTACTATGAGATATGTCTATTATAATATTATTGGATATATCTCCAATTTTAGTTATTAATCTACCACCAGAACCATCAATATGATACTTGAATCCACAATAAAATGATGTTACATTAGGTACATCAATTATTATACTCCCATTTTTACTTACATCAGATGTCAAAGTATAAATATTACTAATTATTTCAATAGCATCACCTAATAATAGCATTATTATATTAATGCTATTATTAAATTGTCAAAATAAGCTTGTTAAATTAGTATATCCTCTCTGTACTATTCTATTATTTGTTATTATTCTATTAACTGCTTTCTTATCACTTTGAATATTTTCATAATAAGCTAAAATTGTATCTAACATAACAACTTCATATCTTATTTTATTAATACCATAAACAGTCTGTTTGGGTTTGTATTGTGGATATATAAAAGGTGTATTTAATACTCTACCATATGGATTTCTCTCATTAAGAATTATTATTCCTGATACACCTATCTGACTATTACTAATATCGATATTTAATAATGTATCTCCTACTGATAGTTCTATTAAAACACTTGATGTATTAATATTATTAATTAAATAATTACCACCATTAACTGGATTAATTGTCGTGCCATAAACACCACCATCTATAATTGTCTGTTTTAATGGTCCGTTAATTTGTAAACTATTTACTATAACTTGACCATTTGTATAACTAACTGTATTATTAGGATTTTTTGTCCAATGATTATATGGTATTCCAAATAATGAAGGTATTGATAATGCTTTAATAATGTAATTACATGTTAGAAAAGGTTGCATAATATTTAATGGATCACCACTACCAGCATTACTTATAAATGGTGTTCCAGATGTTGTATTAGTAACATAAGATCCACCATGATCACCTACAATAACATCTTCTTTTCCATTATCAGCAAATTCTAATCCTGCAGTGGATGAAGATATATAAATATTATGTGTATGTGATGGCATTTGGTTTATAGTCAATATCTTGGTTTCACTGCCACTAGTATCTCCTAATGTTCTATTAGTTAATCCACTTCCTTGTCCTACACCTATAATATCTCTTCCTCGTAAATCTGGTAAATTAAATGTACTGACACCATTACCAGAACCATAAGTTATACCTATAATCTCAAATAATTCAAAGTATTCTGCTCGAGATAAGGCACGACCATCACATGTTAACCAACCAGTTGGAATTGTCATACTAGTATATGGAATGATAGTACCAACAGGTATTGGATCAGCAAGTTTAGTACCATTAAATAGTAAATCACCAGTAAAATTAATATCACCGACAACATCTAATGGATATTCTGGCATTTTACCTATACCAATTTTTCCATCAGTATCAACATATGTTGTATTGTTTAAATTAAGAATACCCTCTATAATTACATCTCCTGAAACATGTAGTTGTGCTAAAGGAGTTTCTATACCAATACCTACAAAACCATCTACAATATTGATAGCATCAGTTGTTATAGAACGAACTTTGATTATATAATTACATACTAAAAATGGTGATAAAGTATTAAATGATTGATTACCACCTGTACTTTCAATAAAAGATTGATTAGTATTAGTGGTGGTATTTAGATATGTTCCACCATGATCACCTACTAATACATCATCTTTCCCATTGTCAGCAAATTCAAGACCAGCTTCTGAATTAGAAACTAAAATTCTATGAGTATGTGAAGGAATTTCATTAACGGATAGTGTATGAGCTTCCTCACCACCATTTTCACCCATAGTTTTTGTGGTAAGATTATCTCCTTGACCTTCACCAATAATAGTTCTACCACGAAGATCAGGTAATTTAAAATTAAGGGGATCAGTACTACTACCATATGTATTACCAATGGTAGCATACAAGTCAGGATATTCTGAAATCAAAACTTCTCTACCATCACATTTCATCCAACCTAATGGTGTTTCTGCATTAGTATATGGAATAATAGAACCAACTGGCATAGGATCCTCTGCATATTGTCCTACTATACCTATTGTACCACCACCAGTTCCTTCAAATAAGGTACCATTTTTGTATAAATTACCAGAAAAATTAATGTTACCAGATACATCAACTTGGTAACCAGGGGATGATGTATTAATACCGACTTTTTTATTGATAGAATCAATATATAGAACATCATTACCGACAATAAAATTATTAGGGACAGATACAATACTATCATTCCGACCATTAGCAATAAGATTAATGTATGGTGCTTTTACATCAATTTTAGAACTTTGTTCTAAGGGATTATTAACTTGGATGGTATTGGTAGTAATGGTGATATTACCAGCTAACAACTCTTCAATAAACAGGACTTTCAAAGCCTTTAGGGCTTGGATTAGGTCCCGTGCTTGAGTTGTATTGATATTGACCAATGTATTGGTCGCTACTTTATCATCTCTTATTAATTGACGTGACATTACTACTATAATAGTAATATTTTTTTCTTCTACAAATTATATGAATCCGACGGAAAATAAATATATACCAAAGACTACCAAATTACCACCCCGTCCTAGGCTTCCCGATTATCCTATATTGAAGCAGAATATTGATGAAACATTAGTTGATCAATTATTTTCCATGGTTGGTGCTGGAGAAACAAGTCAATTAGAAAAATTCTTTTTAAGTCAAACTATACCTTTAACTATTCCTAATGCAAATGGTGATACTGTCCTACATGTTGCACTTTCTAATAAAATAACTGAAGAAGAGATGCTTAAATTAGTATCTACTCTTGTTGAAAAAGGTGCACCTATTAATAAATGGAATAAATATGGAATAACACCAATACATCTTGCTATTAAAACAATGTATCCCAGTGTTGTTAAATATCTTATTGATAAAGGTGCTTTAGTAGATATCCAAGATACTAATAAATTAACACCTTTACATTATGCTGCTATGAGTTATTTCAAAGAATGTTTCCCGTCAAAGAAAATCGAAGATTTAATCCCACCAATTAGTTTTCAACCTACAGAAATTAACATGGTTAATGATGAAATATTAAAACAAATTGTTGGTCTATACAAAGATAATGAAAACGTCAAAAATGCAATTAATAGAATTATGAACTTGATTAAGAATAGAGATATATTACCTTTTGAAGATGAACAATTAAAAACTATTACTGAACAAATAAAAGGCATTAATGATGAGTCAACTGTAAGAAATTTATTAAATAGCACTGCTTCAGGATTGGCTGATAAGATGAAAGATAGAATACAACCTGCTTTAAATATTGTAGATGAAAAGATTACATTAGATGATTTTTCTAAAGGTACTGTATTAAATCTCAATAATAAAAATAAACAATTATTAGAGTCTGTTAATAATATTGTTTCAAAATTAGATTTTTTAATGAAAAATGATATAGATAAATACTGTAAAAATTATTTTGATACTTATTTGTTTATCATTGGACTTTTAACATATGATTATTATGGATATGAATATCAAGATTTAAAATATAAGACTGATGAATTATTAACATATAATGATAATGATAATTCATCAATATTACTTGGTGGAAGAAATATTAAATTAATTGGTGGTTTACCAAATATATCTGAAAATGTTAATGATATTATAGGTGTTACAGATGATGTACTAAATATGATTTTTAGAATTTTAAATGTTGTTAAAAATGCTACAAATGGAGATATGGTTGATATTCACACAAATTTAGATAAAATTAAAGGAAAAATAAATATGGACTCAAATGAAGTAAAATCTATTACTAGAATACTTGATAAATATAAACCACCTCCAAGACAACAACCACCGCCACCACCTCCAAGACAACAACCACCGCCACCACCTCCAAGACAACAACAAGCACCACCACCTCCAAGACAACAACCACCTCCACCACCTCCAAGACAACAACAAGCACCACCACCTCCAAGACAACAACCACCACCACCTCCAAGACAACAACAAGCACCACCACCTCCAAGACAACAACCACCACCACCTCCAAGACAACAACCACCTCCACCACCTCCAAGACAACAACAAGCACCACCACCTCCAAGACAACAACAAGCACCACCACCTCCAAGACAACAACCACCCCAGACCCAAGACCAAATACAACGAGCTGAACAATTAAGACAAGCACAAGTATTGTTAACACCAGGTTCAAGTATTGGTGATAGTGATAATGAAAGTATTGGTTCAAGTATTGGTTCAAGTATCGGTGATAGTGATAATGAAAGTATTGGTTCAAGTATCGGTAATATTCCACCTGGTTTTGGACCACCACCAGCACCAATAGATGATATTCCACCTGGTTTTGAACAACAACCAGCACCAATAGATGATATTCCACCTGGTTTTGGACCACAAAAAGGAGGTGCTCCTAAATTAATATATTTTTTATTGGATAAATTATTAAGACCAGTTATAGAACCACAACAACCAGATTTAAATATTACAGATTATAAAACTCTTGTAAGTGTAACTTTATACATTAACCTAGTTTATAACCGTTTACTATATGTTTATAATCGGTATAAATCAATATTAGAGTTTCATAAGTTTGATAAAATTTATAATGCTTTTATAACCAAAGTTAATAATGATCCAAATATAATAAATAAGAGACAAGCCCAAGTTCAAATAATTGCATTGAAAAAATTAGTTGAACACAATAGTGCATCTATTAAAGAGGCTATGGAAGAAATTAATAAATTATTGACATCTTATCGATCCCTATGTCCACAGTTGATTGAAAATATAAATAATATCAATTCTTTTGAACATACTAATATATTATCATCATATGGGAAAACCAATGCTGTTTTACCATCTTTTTCCCTACCACCTCTTCCATCTTTTGGTACTATATTAGATGATAAATTTTATAAAGCTACTATACCACAGTTTTCAGACCAAGTTGGTATTATTGGTAATGTTCAAGATGGTCCATACTTAATATCTCCAGAGTATTATACACCATTTGTAAATCAAAATATAAATCAAAATATAAAGGATGAAATTGAGAATAAAATAAAACGTACAAGAACAGTTATATTTAATACGTCTTATGTCAATGCTCTTAAAATGTTTAATCCTGATACTATTATATATGAAAAAATAAGAGCAATCAATATTATAAAAAACAATATTCAAATAAATCAAATTAAACGAATCATTATAGAAAATTTAAAAGTTAAAGATGATATTGCTGATATGTTAGCCAAGTCCAATATTAATGATGTTATTAATGATATACTAAATAAACAAATTGAATACTTTTCTGAAATGAAAGCCCGTCAGATAGTTTTTAATAAAGTAACAAATTTAAAAGTAAAAATATCAGATTTAGCAACATTTACTTTTGATAAACTGAATAAGGATAGATATGTAAATTTTTCACAATTAAATACTAATTATTATATTAAAA
>Ga0209246_10000136_pt1 | contig 32818 bp, 54 predicted proteins | sample LauGreSpBDMM15SN_2_FD_187560 | JGI IMG/M metagenome (GOLD analysis project Ga0209246, IMG submission 187560) | Freshwater lake microbial communities from Lake Michigan, USA - Sp13.BD.MM15.SN (SPAdes) (version 2) | ecosystem: Environmental > Aquatic > Freshwater > Lake | place: Lake Michigan...
ACTTATAAATAGCGCAAAAGTGAATTAATGCTTTAGCCTATCCCTATGGTGGCGTAACGGCCCATAGGTCGGTTGTTCAATTTGTTTAATGCAATGTAACGCAAAGCATCTATTGCGTGGTTGTTGTGGTCAATTGGTTTGCCTGTTAGCTTACCATCTCGGTCAGTTTCCCATAGGTAGGACCGTAACTCTTTGATTATATTAGTGGAACGTTTAGTAACCATCAAGTCATAACGCTTTAGTATGTCAATACCTATCTTGATTGAGTCAGGACCTTTCATCGCTGGATGCACATTAAAGCCTTGCCTCCTTAATTCCTCGATTGACTTTGGCTCTGCACTATCGCAAATCACTTCGGCTCTACCTATGTTCTGAGCCTTGTAAAAGTTACCTATCTCGTTGTTGGTCATGTTGGTTCGGTAAAGCAACTCGTCAATCCACAACTTGCCTTCTTGTTTCCATATCCCTACTAATGTGGTCGGGTCATTCGTAAACCCAAAATCTGAACCATAAGCAACTAACTTAGCATCGGTTGGTATAGAGTCGCATTGCTGCCAATTGTCTAACACTACACCTTGTAAGCTACCTATTTGACCAAGCCCATATACTTTCCACCAATTTGCCCAATAGGCTGATGTGGCTGCCTTATCCCTTGCACTTTCAATATCCTTTATAATATTCTCAGGTAGTGCCTCGTTATCCTTGTAGTTTAATATAATATGCTCAGAGTCATTATCTTTTAAAACTTCGGTGTGCGCCCAAAATTCTGATGTCGGGTTGAAATCCAACCATATATCGTCTGATGTCCTTATCGCTAACTGGTGGTAACTTTCAAAGCTAATGTTGTTTGCCTCGTTAATGTACAGCACGTTACGCCTCGCACCTCGTAACTTACTTTCTTGCTCTGCACTAAAGAATTCGATATACGATCCATTGGCGAAACGATAAGTTAAAAGTGTACGATTCCAATTAGCCTCAAAATATCGGTTAGTTTCGTGCATGATTTTTAAGAAGTCCTTTATTGCACCCCTCCTTAAATGCGGGATAGTTTCCGATACCACGCTTATCTCGAGGTTGGAAGTCTTTGCTGCCCTGTCAATTAGTATCGGAAGTATCCCGAATGTCTTGCCCGCACTCGTTCCACCTTGCACAACTTTCTTTCGTGCAGTTAATTTCCTTAGTTTCTTTATTGCTGTTGTATACTTAAATGCCATTTGCTCACCGCATAGACAAGCGGTTTTATTGGGTTTCTTCGTTTTCGTCTTTAAATAATGGTTGCTCCTTAACCATCACTTCACTCTTATCCGTCAATCCATTTAAACGTTGGGTTATGCTTGGATTGTAAATACCAGCCATGCCGCCTTCTATTTGGTCATTCCTTATTGTTTTCTTTACACGTGAACAGATATCGGCATACGAATTGTACCTTCCATCTTTATTACCAAAATAATCGCTTAAATCGTTTATAATGTCGTTGTCAAAACAATAGACCTCAAACCCTTCCATTGTAAGCGGTCTTTCTCTTTGCTCATAATCGCTTGTGCCGTCTTTGCCTACGAATACATGTTTCTTTATTGGTTTGCTTTTAACATGTTTTTTGTATGCTTCAAACAGTTCCCACATCTTTTCTGGTGTTTCTATGTACTTATGTTTGCCCATGTCTTTATTGTTTACTCTTATCGTATTGTAACCACAACCCACTTATGCTATCAACTAGCATTTCGTTTAACCACAATTTACCATGACCTGTGTGGTAAAGTATACAATGTGTTAACTCGTGGTAAAAGGTATGCTCTATTATTGATTCCTTATATTTACGCCATGTCTTATCAGTTTTGTATTTGTCAGCAATGATTATCTTATTGTCGTAATAAATGAACCGCCCCATACAATTGTTAGCGTGGCAGCATTCGTTATCAATTACAACCTCAATTTCGTGACTTAAAATGCAAAACGTTCTTGGTATCATTTAGAAGATTGCTTACTTTTTGTTTTTGTCAATTGTCTTATTTCAGGTTTGTTTGCTGTTAGCCAAGTGTTCATGCGCCTAATCACATCTTGAATGCAACCCATGCAGCTTCCTGGTCTTATGCCTGTAATCTCGTATTGCAATGCAGACAACACTAATAATTGTTGTTGACTAAACTCGTAGTTAATTGAGTTCATGTCACCGCCTGTTATTAGGTATTGCGCTCTTAATGTGTTAGCCTTATCATACACATCAATGATGCCAGCTTCTTTAGCGTGGTTGTATATCTGTTCGTATGTTCTCATAAATTTTCTATTTCTTGTTTAACTTTAGTCCAATATGCAGATGTGTATTTTTGACTTACAAACTCAAAATTTTTGAGAACATTACACTCTGATTTTTCTGCTTCATCAACTGCTATTAGTGCGCACTGTTTTGCTATTGGCAATCTACCATCGTAAACTTGTAAATATTTATTTACTAATTCTTTCGCCTTTTCTTGTGGTATCATATGTGTAGTAGTTTTTTAAGCATATAAGCAGCGTATGCCGTTGCAAATGGAACAAATAAGACCTCAACCAATGTTACACCTGAGTATATCTGATATGCAAGTGAAGTCCAATAAGCTAAACACACCACGCAATTAAATGGTTTGCGGTCTAACCAATTGGGAATGTTAATAAATGATGTGATGATTACAGCCATACAGGCTATTGATAGTTCTATTAGCATATTGATTTATTTTAATGTTTATTGTTTAGTTTCTTCTTTTGGTTCATAAACAACTGAAATTACCTTAGGTGGGTCGTTTTCAAAATTAACCTCATTAGGCATATCTTCTTTACATATAATACTTAAATTTAAAAATGCTTTTTTAAATCTTGAAGTTACATTAGCACCTAATATTATTTCCAATCTACCTCTTCTCCACCATTCAGCACCTAAATAATGATTTAAACTATCTGGTATACGCACGCTCTCTCCGTGCATAGGTTCAAGACCAAGCCTTTGGAATACTGCTCCAATGTAAGTTTCAAAAAGATGAAATGACAATGATATAGCCTTATCTTGTAATGATTTTTCATCTAATAAAGATAGTTGTTCTTTTAATTGTTTTATTTCTTCCTCTTGTTTAAAAATAGTGTCACGGAGAATTTCAACTTCTCCAAATTCAATTTCAATTTTCATATTGTTTTATTTTAATGTTTCTTGTTTAGGTTTACCGCCAAAATTATTTTCTACTAATTTGCTAAATTGTTTCCATTCCTCTGTTTCAAGCCAATATAATAACTCTTGTTCAGGTTCTTCTGTTGGTATAATTGTTTTGTAGCCTTCAACTAAAGCCGTGCTGCCTCTAGTTACGGGATTGTTTTGATTGATTTGAAATAAATCTTTTACAATTTCAACTTTCTCACAACTTGGATTCTTAACAAACCATTCAAGAAACTCATCATCAATAGCTTGTACACCATCTTTGATTAAGTCTTGGTCTGTTGTTAGTATAACTTTTTTGCAATTATCTTTATAAGTTGCATATCCATTTAAAGAATCACCAACCCAAATATCTTCCCCACTCATATCATTGTCATAGGAAGATTTCATTTGCATTACATCTTCATCATTTACAATTAACCAATCTTTTTCTTTAATTTCTTCATCAGAAGTGATGTAGATGTTTTGTATTATGTGTATGTTTTTCATATTGTTTTATATAAGTCGTAACGTAATTTAGATATAGTGTTAGCGTGGTAAGGTTGCACATCTTCAAATAATTGTTGTGCTAAATCGTAACGCATGTTTGGGTTTTTGATGACTTTAACCATCTCCCTATACCAATCGTGTCTATTTTTTACGGTTAAGCAATTGCGCGGTGCTTTATTTATTACTGAATAATACGGATCTACTTCGCTAACTATACACGCACGTTTCTTAAACCCTGCCTCAAGCATTTTCAAATTTGATTTGTTACTATTAAAACGGTTAGGCCTTAACGGAATCAACATAACGTTAATGTGATTGTAAAAGTTTGCATACTTATTGGATGCCACAGGTAATGTGTGCGCGAACTGTTCAGGCTTTGCAATTCCTTTGCCTGTTAATATCCCAGCTATGCCTTGACTTATTCTATCCTTTGGGTCAAAACCACCGTAAAATAGTTGTACTTGTTTGCCCATGTCAGGGTCGCGTAACAGTGGTACGATACTATCGTACATCTCCAGCACATCCTCGAAATGGGTTAACGAACCACTCCATCCAAATATCATGCGGTCATGGCTTATCTCAGGTGTAGCCTCAAATTGTTCCTCAGTTGGTAGTATTGAGTTGGGTACTATGGTTATTGGCTTATTCGTAACCTCACGCACCGCCTCCGCTAATCTGTGATGTGTACATGTTATATGGTCTGCTCTCTTTAACGTGTCGATTATTTCTTTTGTTTGCCCAGATTCTCTATACACGCCATAAAGTATGTGCCAACTTGGTAAGATGTAATCATCATCCATGTCAACTATTAGCTTTGCGTTTGACTTGTTCAGCATTTCCATTGACTGCGCATGTGTTCCTGACTTGCTAAGTGAACGGTTACACACTATAATACTAAACTCGTTTAAATCTTCTTGCGGTAAAATGGTTATGTCATTAGTAGTGGTAAATTCAAACTCATCCCATTGCGCCTTTAGTGCTTTGTGTGGAATAAATAAACGGTGGTAGTCTATGCCTGAGTAATAACCGCCTTTCGCTAGGTCGTTACATGAAGGCATGATTAGTAATACTTTCATCTTTGTTCCTTTAACTTGTTTTTAACTGCCCTTAATGCTGAGTAACTTATTCCTGTGGCCTTCTCGACCTTTCGCATGTTGCCGTATTGATTGTATAGATGTACTATTCTGTTTTCAAACTCAGGCAGGTTCAACATGAACTCTTCACCTTTATCAATTGCAGCTTCGTGTATTTCCTCTTGAATGTAAACTAACTCACGCGGGATGTTGTCTTCATCCTGATTAACTTCGGCAAACATATCTTCAAAGTAAATCACATCACCGCTAAACATCTTACCGTAGTTGCCACGTGCTGAACTTAGATTAGCGGCCACTCGATAAAACCAAAAGTTAAAGTAACTTTCTTGAGGGAGTTTGGCTTCGTCTATGGTTAACAATAACATTGCAACTTCCTGAAATAAGTCCTCACCATGTTGTCGCGAAACCTTGTGGCACATGTTCATGTACTCTTTGTTTTCGCTGATGTGTTTAATAAATTTCTCGCGCTGCAAAGTTTTTTTCGTTTATCAAAATTAATGAAAAAACAAATAAATCAACATTTTTTTATACTTTTTCTACTTTAAGTTATAAACATTCAAATTATGACAGACATTAAAGACTTTGATTTTGATGATGAGATTTACTTTGAGGAAGCCACAACACCACTGCAAGCTGTAAACATGGCTAACTATGCACTATCTACACTTGAGATGATAGACATGGATGATGAAAAGCTAACCGACACTGGCAAACGTACTTTGATGCGCGTTAAAAAGCAATGTATTAAGTTGTTAAGTTGGGGAGTTCAGGAAATGCACGATTCAATATTTGAAGCGGAGGTTGACAATGGGTAGACCTTTGAAATCCAAAACCGAATTAGCGAAAAGTTGCATATTAAAAAATCCAACAAGTACTCCAACCGGCTTAGCTAAAATATTATTTAAAGATTATCCTTATGAGTTTTCAAGTGTCGAAGACGCACGCACATGTGTTCGTAAACTAATGGGTAAAATGGGTGAACACCATAGAGAACATTCATACAAAGACTTTACCGCGCTAATAAGTGAAATGCGCAAGGAGCTACCCAAAGGTGAAAGCGAAAAAACAGAACCTTACCACTTACCTAAGTCATGTACACGCATACTTGTATTGTCGGATATACACTTACCTTACCAAGATGATGATGCTTTGTTTGCTGCATTACAATTCGGCTTAGAGAAAGATGTTAATTGCATCTACTTGAATGGCGATACAATGGACATGTACCAACTAAGCAGGCACGAAAAGAACCCCGCTAACCGCTCGTTTAGTTATGAGTTAGATATTTGCCGTAGCTTTCTAAAAGGTATCCGCAAAATGTTTCCAAATGCCCACATAGTTTATAAAATTGGCAATCATGATGAGCGTTACGAAAAGTTTATACGAATGAATCCGCAAATAATGGCGATACAGGAGTTTGAACTTGGCAACTTGCTCGGCTTTCCTGAGTTAAGGATACACGAAGTTAAATCAAAGCAATGGTCATACGCTGGTAAGATGCCTTTACTTCACGGTCATGAGTTACCTGCTAAGTCAGGAGGCGTTAACCCTGCACGAATGGCACAACTTAAATTAAACAAGCAAGTTATTATCGGCCACTTCCACCGTGAGACTAAAAGCACAGGTAAGCAGTTTGATGATAAGCCATACGCTGCATACTCAAGCGGTTGCCTTTGTGATTTGTTCCCCGCCTACATGCCTATTAACGATTGGAATCACGGTTTTACGTACTTAGAAGTTGACCCAAAGAACGGTAACTATTACGTCCAACAAAAAACTATTGTTGACGGGAAGATTTACTAACCTCAGGTTTAATTTTCACCAAGCGGCCATTGATGAGTTGGTACTTAGATAGCACCAACTCTACCAATCGCTTTCGCTCGGCCTCGTGTTGTCTTATGCCTTCAAGTTGTTCCGGTGTAGTCATACAGTAAAGTTATATAATGCTGTAGCTGCGCATAACTTAACGCGTATGTACTCGGTCTTATTACCAAATGCGTTTAATTCTGCCACACTGTAATAAGTATCATACTGCCTTAGCTCAGTTGTCATTCCGTTAATTGTTCGGGTTGCTAATACTTTATAGTTTATCATATTTCAATCCTTTGGTTAAAATCGACCTCGTTTACCTTTTCCAAAACTTGCATGCAAATCTCTTCAAGTGCAAACTCTTCGCTTTGTGGAACTAACTTCTCAATCCCGCTGCAAAAATAGTTATTCTTAGCGGCTGCCTCAGATAATCGTTTTTTAAAATCATCATTTACGTACTCGCGAAGGTAGCGCATTTGGTAATGTAATGCTTTTGCCAAGTAATATGCCACGCTTAATTCTTTTATCGGGTCTATCTTAGCTGTGTGTTCGTTGCTTATTTGTTCAAGTTTCATAATGTGTGTTTATTATTGTTTAATGTATTCGATACTGTACACCGTTTCAGATGTAGGATTGGTTACGGTTAAAAATGTTTCTGTCTGCTCAGTTTTTAAAGTGAACTTTTTAAATAACTCGTTCATGTTTGTAATATAATTAACACAATCAGCGTAAACATCAGATGTAAATGTGCTGTAATTGCATGGGTACTTTACTATTGCGTACATGTTTTTGTTTTTTAGTTAGTGATTTATGATAAGTTAATTTGTAAACGTTGTAATACATAATACATTGGGTCAGCTTCTAAACCGTCAAATAAAAATCTTCTACGGTCTTGGTGCATCATAAAATTAGAAGTACCTTTTTTGCCTACTACACTTTGACGCCTTATTTTCTTGCTGTGCATTTCGCAAATGTTGCTATCAGGCATAGTTTGATGGTCAGGCCTATGATACATTAAGATATTATCCATTTTGTTATTCCACATACCACCATTAGCAATGTCGTAAATATCAGGACATGGATAATTACCCTCTGTATCTTTTCGCATTGGCTTAGGATGCGCCACAATAATTAAATAAATACTATTCAATTGTGCAAACCTGCTGCAATCCGATAAGAAAGTTTCCAAGTATTTATCATCTCGGCCTCCTGACTTAGAGTAATCGTTACTCATTTGATTAAACGGATCAATAATACAACCATCAACCTTTTCTTTTATAATCAATTCTAAAAATCTTTCTTTGATGTAATCAGGTGTTGGTGCTATTGTTTCAGGATACACGTAATAAATGTGTTCAGACACGAAATCATAAAGTGCTTGGTATGTTGTGTCACTTATTCTGTTTTGGTTACGTGGCGTACAATCATGGCCCGCTAGTATCTCAACACAGGTATGGTAAAACTCATGTGCTGGATTGTCCTCTGGGCTAAAGAAAGCAAATTTTTCACCATGTATTAAAACGCGCATTAATAAATACCACTTTAAGAAACTAGACTTACCATAGTTACCGTGCCCACTCATTAAAGTAATTTCCCCGCGCTTAGGTTTATACCTTACATCAATCTCATGTACACCAATACCTTCTAGTTTCTCATACCCATTACGGTAAAGGCTTAACGCATCAGCTTTTACATCCTCACCAAATATAACATCTCTAGGCCTAATGTCAGGATTAAATATATCCGCGCTAAGTTCAATTTCTTTTTTGTCTACTTTATTAATTAATCTTTCTTTATCAAACGAAGCCGTGCCGCTTTGGTGCTTATTTGCCTTATACGCGCTCTTTACAACGCGGTCTAGTTCGCTTGCTGTAAATGTATGGTCGCCTATTAGAAACTCACTTTGACAATAATTTAAACAATTACTTTCGCTTATTCCAAACCTGCAACAAGATGATGCTAGCTTAAATAAAAATATGTTACGCTCACCAGTTACGAACGCATCACCCCTATTGCTTAACCAAACTAAAAGATTTTTGAAAGAAACATAAGTGTCATTCTCATGCACTATCTCAACTACCTTTGCAACTTTCTTTACGGTCTTAAATACTTTCGGATTGTCGTTTATCCACAACTCAGGGTCGTAACTTTCATAACATACTCGGCTTATGTTCACGCCTGACCTATCAATAGTTGGGAATATATCCTGCAATGCGGCAAAGTGTTCGCGGTGTTTGCTGCCATCGGCAACTATTACAAGACCTTTTACGCCTTTACCACTTGGGCTAACCCATGCAGCATAAATATATTCGTTACCACATAGTTCAGACTTAAACTCATTCACATCCCCAACATCATCAAAGTCTAAACATATTACTTTTGAATGCTCGGTTAAACAATCATCTTTGCGGTCAGTAAAAGTTCCTGAAAAACACACGCTAGGTAAGTTGGCTTTAATTTTATTAGCACGTTCCTTGTCTATTGTTTCACGGATACGCTCACATAATACCTTTGATTTACCGTTTTTTATGCGTTCTAAGGCGCTTTCTATTGTAATGTAATGTACATCTTTAGCAAAGATGTTTTCGTATATTGATACTTTCTTATTTTTAGTGTCCATATTGTTTTTCTAAATTGGCTAATATTCTTTCTTGGAATCCTTCGTGTTTGTTTGGTTGTGTATTATTTATTTTATGACTAACTATTACATCATTCCAACGCTCTTTGTTTAAATATGTAAGCGGGTTAGGATGCGTGTAAGTTTCAAAAGGTTTGTATGCAATAAACGAAGGTAATGTTTCAAAAATTAAATCTTGCGTTTTTTTCGACAACCCAATAAATTTTTTCAAGCAATCTTTTCTAGCAACTTTTACAGGATACATATCCCAGAACTTTTCAAATAATATATTATTATCTTTATCTTTATTTATTTGTTCTATTGTTATTTGTTTATTAGTACTTTGTATGTTAGTACTTAGTAGTGGTAGTTTGACCGTTGACGGCTTTTCAGTAGACGGCTTTCCCGTTAACGGTTCACCATTGTACGGTGTGTCGTAAACGATATGCTCATAACTAATTTTACCCGCATCTCTTTTTTCTAAAGATATTACATAGCCAGCATTTCGTAATTCATCAAATACTTTGTTTAGCTTATCTCTACCAATGTTTAATTGACTGTGTAAAGTTGTTTTGTAAATAACCCAATCGGGAGGTAGACTTAAAAAATAAGAAAGCAAACCAATAGCCTCAATACTTAGCTTTGATTTAAACACTTCATTCGGTAACACCGTGTAGTTTGAAGCGTGTTTTGATTTGTATATTGCCATAAAATAAAAAACCTCCTTATCTTCAATCGGGGTCTGACTTCCGATGTCCAATAAAGAGGTATTTAATAAGTTTAGTTTCATATTGTCAGACCGAAACCGTAATGCAAATATAAGCGCATTTATTTAATATGCAAATTTATTTTTAAAATAAGTCGCGATGGTAATCGAACACCATGTCTCGCGCATATGCACGGTTCTGCCACTGAACTACACGACCATGTACAAAATTAATAATAACTATTAAATGTGTTATTGAAATTATCAACATATGTAACCATATATACATAATCAGTTATACATTTGTATCGGTTAGTAATGGGAGTGTGTTTTCCATTTATTTGTTTTGAAGGGGCTATCAGAAATGGTAGCCCTTTTTTATTTAAAATTTTATCGCTCATTTACAGCAAGTTGCAAAGTATTTTAAAATATATTTAACAAAATACTTGCATCGTGTTACATTAATACATTACATTTGTATCACCAAAACGGAATAAAACACACACATTATGAAAACTTACACAACACCAATCACAAAAACAGCAATCACAAGTTATTGCTTTGGCACATTCCCAAAAACATATATTACTGGTAACATTGGAGATACTTATACTGTTATAGGAGAAACAAAAACATACTACATAACTACTAACGAAAAAAATAATAAATTGCCAAAGTGGATTGTAGATAATATTTAAGATAAAAAATCCCACAGTATTCGTACAGGGTTGACAAGCTGGAAAGACAGCCATTTTTTTAAACACACACTTAAACACGCACATTATGAAAACAACTAAAAACTTAACCGCAACACAAGCTATTAAAATAGCTAAAAAAGAATTTATCGCAGAGCATGGCAAACGTGCATACAATGCTCATGTATCTATTTGCCCAAGATATGCAGGCGGCAAATACGTACACATTATGGCGCAAGGATTAACCACAGAATTTTACTTTAACTAAAATAAATGACAACTACTAAATATCAATTCAAAGCAGCGCGAGTGTTAGCAGGGTTAACACAGCGCGAATTATCCGAGAAGTCGGGGGTAAGTATGACAACGATTGTAAAGATTGACAATGGTGTATATAACGACCTTACACCACTAAAAAAAATAGCTAAAGTATTAAACAAAAAAGTAAACGTAATTTTAAACTAATGACAACAGCAGGACGTAACAGGTTAATTTTAGCCGCAGTAATTTTAGGAGGCATCGCCTTTGATTTTATCACCAGACACTTATAAAAACAAATTATATGAAAGACACATTAATCCAAGACAGAACATTAGCCTTCTTAATTGAAAGCACCAAGTCGCACATTAACGCACAGCTTACCTATGTGCATAGCAATGTGATTGACCCAATTGTATTACTTGACAAGTTAATGCAGATTAGCCGCGATGTAATGCATCTTAACGAGCTAGACAGCGCGTTTGTAAATGAAGTTATCACACAGGTTGAATTACTAAGACCGATTAATACATTTGAATTATGACATTTACATGCAATCAATGTGAACATGAGTTTGAAACTCCTACTTATGTAGAAACAGGTGGCGAATACGGAAGCACACCACATAAAGAACCAGCTTCGCCATGTTGCGAAGATTCATTCACAGAAAACTAACCAAAACAAAACAAATGAACACAAGAACATTAACACACGGAGGCACTATGGTAGTGCTTACGTGTACCGAAACAGGAATGGTGCATAGAACTAACAATGCACAGCTAATGCAAGTATTAGAGGCTAAGAAACACCGCACAGATGTGCAGGACACTGCCTCGATTAACAAACAACTTCGTAATCATTCAGCATCATGCAATTAACCGCCACTTATAGTGTTGAACGCAACACCCACAAATTAAAAGAAATGCCCAATACATTGTTGGACGAGCAGAAAGTTGACATAATCCTAAACACAATAGTAGCATACAGCAAGACACCACGCTACCTTATCATCAGCCCTACTCGTAAGCGTGAAGTATGCGAGTTGAGGCAAATAGCAATGGAGATAATCAAAAAGAACACCAGCTTAATGCTTAAATCTATTGGAAATGTATTTAACGGACGCGACCATTCCAGTGTAATATCTGCTATCAACAAGGTAAATGACCTGTTCGAGACTGATAAGAAATTCAAAGAAAAATACCTTAGCATCCAACACGAATTATCAAGCAAATTTATTTTACATAAAACAAGATATTAGTTGCAATTGTCAAAACAGAATTGTAATCTTGTATAACATTAGTCAGGTGGCGGCATGGTGTTGTCGTAAATAGAATATCCGAGGTCGTAAGCCCTCAAGCAGGTTCGAATCCTGCCCTGATTACAAAACCAAAACAAAACAAAATGAGTAAGACACTACCAACACTCGCAGACCTTACGCAAGACCTGCAATTAGCTTGGAAAAATGACCAGCTAAACCTTTTACTAAACCAAACCCCACCAAAAGAGTGGGTTAAGAAACACCCATTTATTAAAGACTACAACTACCTACCAATTGATAAGGTAGAACATTTACTACGCAAGATTTTTAAGGAGTACAAAATTGAAATTACAGGACAAGGCACTGCATTTAATGGCGTGTGGGTAACTGTTCGTGTACACTTTAAATCACCTACAAATGGCGAATGGTTGTTTTACGATGGCATCGGAGCGGCTCAACTACAAACTAAACAAGGCTCAAGCCCTGCCGACTTAGCTAACATTAACAATGGTGCTTTGTCGATGGCGTTCCCAATTGCGAAGACCGTTGCCGTGAAAGATGCAGCCGACCATTTCGGTTCATTGTTTGGTGCTAACCTTAACCGTAAGGACATTGTACCATTTAAACCTGATAGCAACTTAAGCGAAACCTTTGTTAAGTCAAACGCTGATAAGATGGGAGGTAAGAATGTCTAAGTATAACGTATTTGAAACTAAAGAAGACTGGGCAAAGTTCCGCAAAGGATTGTTTACAGCAAGCGAGGTTCACAGACTATTGGCTGAACCAAAGTTGAAAGCAGATAAAGAGGCAGGCAACTTGAGCGAAGGCGCAAAGACTTATGTGCGTGAGCGTGTATCAATACTATTAGCACCTGAAGAACCACAGCACTACAATGCTAACATGGAGCGCGGAAACGATGCAGAACCGCAGGCAGTAATGACTTACGCTACTAAATTAGGTAAGTCGGTAAATGATGATGACTTTATCTACACTTCGATTGGTGGTTTTGTTTTCTTTACTGATGAGGAATTTGATGCAGGAGGTACGCCCGATATTATAATCGGTGAAACCATTTGCGAAATCAAATGTCCGCTAAGTAAAACGCATCTTGAATACATGATGATAAGTGATGTTGAAGAGTTAAAGTCAGCCGTGCCTCAATATTACGCACAGATGCAAATGAACATGTGGCTATGTGATGCTAAGGATAGCGTGTTTATCTCATTTGATGACCGCTACTATAACGATGCGCACCACTTGCACACGGTTGAAGTACCACGAGATGAGGAATACATAGAGCAAATTAAACGTAAGCTACTCAAAGCAAAGGAATACAAACAATTATTATTAAACACAATTAACAAAACAAATTAAAAACATGGTATCTAAAACATTATTAACACTAATCGAAGGTTACACTTCATTACATTCAAGAGTTGGTGGACATCAACATTTTAACACCGAAAAAATCAAAACATTAGTAAGCAATCCTAAAGGTGCAATTACTATTGGTGCAAGCATTAGATTCGCTGTACAAATAGGTTTAGTTAACAGAGTAAAGGCAGGTGTGTATTATTTTACTAAATCGCCACAGCAAAAAGATATTGAACAAATTTATTCATGTGTTAAAAAACAACAGTTTGAAAAACAACAATTAGCCAAAATTGAACGTAAAGTAAAAAGACAAACTAAATTATTTAACAATGAAGTTATTGATAAAGAAGATCCATTGATTTTCTTAAAAGATGCTACTATCAATGACCTTGTAAGTAGAATAAAAGAGTTAGGTTACACAGGCGAATTAACACCAACTAAAAACACTATCTCATTCTAACATGGCACGAATTAACGGAGTAGAAACATGTATACCTAAACGCCAAGTGTTTAGAGCAGCGGGAGGATTTGATAACCTAAGTAGATGGAACTACATAATGGATGACTTTACCGACAAAGATTGGTTTTACCACTGGCCTATGGTCGACACGGTAAAGGAAGTATTAGCCGACTTTGAGCGAATAGTTACTAAACCAAGATTAAAAATAATAGAACAAAAAACAAATGGCACAACTAACACAAAAAAGCGCGCTACTAAAGCTGCTAAAGAAAGGTAAGCCTGTTGATGACAACAAGGCCCGACTACTAACAGGCTGCACAACTATCCGAAGCCGAGTATCTGAGTTCATTGCAATGGGATTTAAGATTGATAAGGAGCGTGTAAATCACACCACTCGGTATAAGACTAAAGGACACCATGTAGCATACACGATGGATGTACAACACGCTAAAAAGAAAGGATTATTATGAGCAATAAAAAACAAAGTAGCGTTGAGTGGTTGATTAGTCAACTTGATAAATATTATGTATTATCATATAATGAGTTAAAAAATAATGAGGCTGTTCAACAAGCCAAAGCAATGCACAAGGAGGAGATAATTAAGTTTGCTGAGGATTGGGGAAAAAGTAATTTAGATTGTAAAGAAGATTTATACACCGAAACATTCAACTCAGATGAAGCCTAAGACCTGCAAGATATGCAAAGCCGTGTTCACCCCTATTCGCGCATTACAAATGGTTTGTGGTGCTAAGTGTGGGATTGAATACGGTGTTAGGCAAACCGCTAAACGACTTGACAAAAAGGTTTCGGAATTGAAGTCGGAATTACGAGCAGAAAAACGTGAGGCAAAGGAAAAACTAAAGACCTACTCGCAGCGTGTTAATGAGGTTAAGGTAATATTCCAACGGTACATAAGAATGCGAGATGCTAAGCTGCCATGTATAAGTTGCGGTGTAACGTCAGCAAGCGTATGGGATGGTTCACATTATAAGAAGGCCGAAGTGTACAGCGGTGTTATTTTTAATGAAGATAACGTGCATAAATCTTGCGGAAAATGCAACAGGTATTTAGGAGGTAATGAGTTGAATTATCGTGTAGGTTTGATTGCGAAAATAGGTAACGAACGTGTGTTGCAACTTGAGCAGCTTGCCGAAGAAACAAGGGTTAAAAAGTACAGTGAGTTGGAGTTACTTGAAATTAAAACGAGGTACAAAAATAAACTTAAAGGATTAATCCAATAATTACACCTACTAACCCACTCCACACAGCCGCTTTGATTAACTTAATCTGAGCGGTTTTTTTATGCGCCTTAAAGTGTTTTTGTTGCGAGGCGATAATAAGGCTGTCTGCTTGTACAACGTTGCTTAAATGAGTTATAATGGAATCCTTGACAACTGATTGAATCACGCATGACTCGTAAGACATTGCAAGCACATTAATACTGTCTATCCCATGTAGCGAAAGTATTGCACCTGTATCGGTTGGTATAGCAAGTGTATCTATTTTAATGATTAATTTAATGCGTTCTTTAGATGGTTTCATTTTGTAACCGTTTAACCGATTAGTTAATGCCATACGCTCGGCTTCAAGTGTAGCGTTTAACACATCCACGCTGTCAAGTGTTAGCATCCTGTCAACTTCTAAGATAGCAACCTGGTTCTCTAAGGTAGTCGTTTGTATGTAGTGCGCCTTATCATGGTTGCAACGGTCAATTGTCAAGAAAACAATAAATACTGCAAGCAATAATACTACTAAGTCCTTGTAACGCGTGGTTGTCATTTGATATAAAGTAATTGTGTTTTTAAATTATTTGGATTGTAACTTATATGTAACCATTCAGGGCCGCTCTTATCACCGTATTCACTAATGAGCTGTGTAAATTCCACATTATCCTTAAGCCAATTAAACAGCTTTAAGTTTTCGGCATTGCTGCCAGCATCTAAATCAATCGCCATGCCTTTTACATGGTCCGATGTTTTACTACCTTTTACCGCCTTGTTTAATTCTACACTACGAAAAAACGAGTTGATGCGGATAGGTTTACCATACCACTCACGGAGCGGCTCAAAGCATTTCTCCGCTACTAACTTCATGGCTGCTAACTGTACCTCATTGGGTATATTAGCAATGCCTTTACCCTTTGCCGTGTCGCTGTGGGTTGCCTCTAAGTAGCTGATATGTTTACTTATCATTTGTGTTAATAGTTGTCATGTAACCACCTAAAGCCACAAGTCCACTTAATACAAGTGGTGCAATGTGTCTAAAGTCTAATGCGAATGTTTCCCACTCCACACTAACCCACGCAGTCGCAATAGCTACAACAGCACCAAATAAAGTGCTTAGCAAATTACGATGTCTTTTACTTAATCGCATTACCTTTTTTGATGTAGTACCAAAACGCTGCCGCTCCTGAAAGGATTGCAATAATTCCTGCAAGTGCTGAGATAATAGGTTGATAAGAAGTAGCCATGTGTGCTAATGCACTTAGGCTACTAATTGCTGTTAACGTGTCCGCTGTCGTGTCGTTTAAATGTTTCATATTTAATTAGGGCAAATCTTTAATTATAGGAGGTACATATTCTGCTGTTGGCAATTCTTTTACCCACATAAAATCCTCGTTTGTGCAGCCGTTAACCTCACCTTCAAAAATAAAAAATACCCCATCAATATCGGGTACTGGATTGAAGTATTGGTCGGGAGCAAATGCTGCCCCCGATAATAATTCTTTTTGTATTAATGTTAATTTATAACCTATCATATTATATTATCTTGATAAACTACTCATAAAAGTGCTTAATATTGCATCGTATGATGTTTCTTGAGCGTCTGTAATTGCTCCATTTATAAAAGCAAAATACGAATATTCCCTATTTGAAGGCAAGTCGGTAGCTGTTGTATTTATATAACCCCTGCACATTATTGGTATTGCTCTTGATGTACGTGTATTATTAGCTTCTGACCTTGTAAATAAAACAACACCATTTCTTTTCAGGGTTACAGTCGTGCCTCTTTTTGTTAATATAAATCTTGCTTGAGTATTAACAGATAAAGCCCCAGAAGAAACTTGTGGTCCAAATGCTGAAGATATTGTATTACCTGACGAATTAGATGCACCTTGAATACCGCCAGTTAACGTACTATTTGTAATTCCAAAATCAAAGCCTGTTGTGCTGTTAGTTCTACTTGCCCAAATAATAGTAAATTCATTAGTTGTAAATTGCAAATTGTCAAAAATATTTGTATTTGCGTAACCATTTACCCCATTGCCTTGTATACCTGTTGTATTAGCAGTAACAGTACCTCCATAAGTTAAATTAAAATCCGCTATTAAACCTGTTGGCTTTATTGAATTAAACTTAAATTGATTCAGCCTATCTGTATTTGTCGCTTGTGTTGTCAAAAACGGATACTCTGCAATTATACTTAAATCCGTTACTCCTAATGCTTTTCTTGAAATAGTTAATTGATTTTGAGCAGACACAATAACATTATCCGCAATTACCGCTGATGTTAAATAAGTGTTTGCAGTAGCATCCATTACTCGCACAATTGTGTTACTTGTTGCATTAACTGATCCACCTGCATTAGTTGCTGTTACTACGCAAGTAATATTTATAATATTACCCGCATCCGCTTGAACTAAAGTATAAGTGCTTGCGTTTGTGCCTATGTTAGTCGCACCACGTTTCCATTGGTAGCTATAAGATATAGGTAAATCACCTGTCCATGTTCCTGTTGTACTTGTTAATGTTTGACCAACCACAGCCGTTCCACTAATCACAGGGGCTACTGTATTAACAGGTGCTATTACATTAACTGCACTCACACTATTACTTGATGCTATAAATGCACTTGTTCCGTATGTGTTAGTTCCTTTAACTTCAACACGAATAGTTGTTCCGTCATCTGCTAATTGAATAGTGTAAGTTGATGCCGTTGAACCACTTATTGCCAATCCATCACGAGTCCATTTGTATTCGTAAGTTATTGGAGCAACACCTGTCCATGTTCCAACATTAGCAGTAATTAAAGTACCTGTTGATTGTGTTCCGATTGGGCTTACCGTTGGTGCTACCGTATTTATTGGCGCAAAGTCTTGAACCGTTATAGTGTTTGAAACTTCACTATCAAACCCGTAAGTATTAGTAGCCTTAACCTCGCATGTAATGGCAGCTAAACTATCACTCGCACCAATTACATAAGTAGATAATGTTTCGCCCGATATAGGTGAACCACCACGCAACCATTGATAAGTGTAAGTTAAAGGTGAAGTGCCTGTGAATGTGCCGTTAGTTGTTGTTAATGTACTACCAAACGTATTAGTACCGCTAATTACAGGTGCAACCGTGTTAGATGGTGCAGTTCCAACTACAAGCGAATTACTTGTATTAGCATTAGCACTACCTTCTGTATTCGTAGCCGTTACCGTACACGTTAATGTTTTAGTATCGTCACCGATTAAAGGCGTGTATGTATTACTCGCACCACTCTGAACGCTTACGGTATCAAGTTTAAAGTTGAATGTAAAAGTTGGAGAAGGCGAACCACTCCAAGCACCAGCACTACAAGTTACAACTGAACCCACAGCACCATTGCCCACCAATGAAGGTAAAACAACATTAGCAGGTGCAGCAGGTATGCTTTCGCTCACTCTGGCTTTCGCCAAACCTAAGTTATAGCCGTACATCTTAACCTACGTTTACAGTGGCAGGTAAAATAACCTCATCAAATACAAATGCAGAACCGCTTGTTAAGGTCAATGCCTTAATGCCTTGCCCGCCTTGTGCGAATAACACCACGCCTGCTTTTATAGTCTTGCTACTAATGCCCCATGCTGTTACTTGGTTACTGTCATCTGTACCTGTAAACACGCTTACTACGCTGTCTTCTTGAAAATAAACGAACTTATATTTACTTGCTGTTATTGCTGCGCTTGAATCGACAAATTTGCCTTTCATAAATCCGCCTAAAAGTAATTCTTGTACTGTTGCCATATATTATAAATAGTATTTTTTTATGTTATTGTTTAATCGGAATTTGACACCTGTTTGATTCGTAAGCTAACTCTACGTTTACCGTCATTAACCAACCGTTTACCTTATCGGGGAAGCCCTCAAAGATTGGATCGAGTGTTACGCTTTCGGCTGCTAAGAAATTATCTTCATTCGCAGGGTCTGCAAGCATAGCATACACGTCTTGGCTTATGCTTAACGTGTCGCTTAATATGTCCTTTTCATTTCGGTTGTCATCGCTCACAATGTCAAGCACCAACACGCCTAATGCAAGCGATAATGTTTTACCACTTATGCTTGATGTTAAGATGTTTGCCCACATTAGCGGGTAGTTCTCTTGAACTGTGCTTATCTCAAACGTTTCTCCAAACCCAAACCCATTAAGCTGTGCGTGGCTTTGCTGTATTGTTTCGAGCTTGTTGATTATTTGGTTTAACGTTGTGAATCTCATGTTGTTTTTTGATTAAAAACTGTTGCAGCTTTTCTAAATTTTTCTTACTTACTCCTTGATTCATACAAATACTTTGTTTAGCAATTATTACAGCCTTCGTTTCTGTTGTACTCGCTTGGCGCAATCGGGATTCCTGTAAAGTTTGCATCACCTTTGCAGCAAACCAAACCACCTAAGAACATACCACTTGTGTAATTGGTACTCTTAGCGTAAATAGTATCTATGTTCGCGCCTTCCTGATTCAAGTATTTAGGGAACACAGTCGGGTTGCTCATTAAATACTTGGTCAAACGCTCAGCATACCACTCGGCTTTATTCTTAGCGTTGTTCATCAAGAAACCAATCTCTTCAAGTGAGGCAGGATTCATGTTATCCGCGTTCTGTACCCCTACTGCTTTGTTGAAAAACTTATAATTCATTACAAGCGGTAACTCATGCCTGCAATACCACACCATTGTTGGTGTTATGTAAGCATCCATCAATCCCTTTTCAATTGTAGTTAAACTATTCGTGCGAACTTTCTCGATTAAGTCGTTGTATAAAGTCGTTCCAAGTATCGGTAAGATGTAGAAATTTTGCACGTCCCAAATAGTCGGTGCAATAACTTTCATATCTACGTTATCCTGCAAGATGCTTTCTTGCTTTAAGGTTGACTCGCTTAAAAAATATACTTTTGCCATTATTTCTTTTTAACTAAAGTTTGTAAAAACACGTGTCTACAAGACGGTGAATGAATGTTTGTTCCGGGTTCAGTATACCACCCACCCCTGCGAGTAAACGCATCATAGTTTGGAATGCCGTAAATAGCCCCTAATTCAACGCCTATCTTATCAATTTCCTCACGGGTATATAATCTATTAGCATCAATCATTCCTTTGCAAAACGGGCGTGTTCTGCCATTAGGTAATACCGCAGGACCTTGCGTGTCAAATCTTAAAGCATATTTGTACTTCACATACAACTCGGTAAAATCGGGAACTTTTGCCTCCGTGCCTTTCGGTGTTAGCTTAACATTTTCATCAATGTACCCTTTATCTAATAGATTCGTTAAGATGTCGCTTACTTCCTTAACTTTAATCTTTAATAATTTGGCTATTGCATCAGCATCGGCTTTGTCATCTGTCTTTAATATATCGATTATAGCTTTTTCGGTGGTAGTCAAAGCAAACATTTGCGATTGCGTATCCATGTCGGACACGCTAAACACTTGTTTAATCTTCTTTACCTCCGTGTAGCTATCCGCTGATTCACCAAACTTTAAAAATACCTCTAATTCGGTTTGGTCTTTTGCAAATTTACTAAACCCCGTGGCATCAGTTGCAACCGCAGGGTCAAGTTCTGTGCCTTCCTCTTTAGCAGGTAGCGATACTAACGCTCTAATCTCGTTAGGTGTCATGCTTTCAAGCACTTTGTTTGCCACTAATGGACTTAATGTGTTGATTGCATCGTTAACCGCATTAGCATTTGAGTTAATATCAAGTGGTTTACGTCCTACTATTTCGCGCATTTCGTCTTTAGTTAAGATACTTGCCAATGTAGCCTCACTAAACTCAGGCATAACAGGCTCAATAGGTATAAATGTTAAACGTTTAGCTAACCCTACTAACTCGTTTAAGATTTCCTCTATCTGATTCTGCTTAGGTGTGATATAAGTGTTTTGAAATAACTGAAACGCTGTGGCCATTTCGTTACGTCCACCTAACTGACCCTCAGTCCTTATGCCAAATAACATAGGAGAGGTAACCTTATGCCCGCAAAAGATCTCTTCTTGTATAGTTTTATTTAAAGCCTCGTAACGTTTATCAAAATCATTGTTACTTAACTGCTGAATCTGTGGAGCGCGAGTAGGATCGTCTACAAAATCCAATACCAAAGAATTAGCGCGGTCTGTTCCAACAAACTTTTTCTTTAATTGCTTTTCGATGGTTGCCATTTCCTCTTCGGCAGGTACACCATTCATAAACGTAATCATAGTACCACCCATAAACCCATTTTGAATTGAGGCTCTATGAAAGTTAGCTATTTCCGCATCCGTTATAATTGCAGGTACAGCACCTATGTACTCAGGTAGCGTGTAAGTTTCGATGTTCGGTCTGTATTGCTTGTAGTACAACACACCATCTTTGCCTTTATCGTACTCTTTACTTCCGTATGCTGGGTAAGATGTGATTTGGTCAGGCTTTATAGAGCTGTTATCCGTGCCATCATCATTTAACCAATGCTCAGAATAGTAAATAATAGTGTTGTCTTTATTCGAGCGTAACTTGCAATAGTCTAAATGGTAAACTTCCGCTATGCCTTTTTTATCTTTGGTCTTTATAATGTGAAGATAACACCCGCCAAACAACTCAATGTCCAACGCCATCTTACTACTTATGCTGTGTAAGTTTTCGTATGGGTTAGGTGATTGAATTAATGCCTGTGTGCTTGCTATTTTTTCAGGTGTTAGACCATCTGTGTTAAACGCTAACCCTTGACCTGCTATATATAGTTGTTTAGCAGTTAAGATTGCATTGTGCTTTGCCGAGCGGTTAAATAAAGTTACTAAGAAGTTTGGGTAGTTGTTATCCTCACCATACTTTATATATTCCTTATTCCGTATCTCAGAAAATACAGGTACTTTATCGTTTGTAAAACTTATTATTCTTGGGTTTGCCATGTTATCCTGCTTCAATTATTCTGAATGTAATCTCCATGTTCGCATTAGTATCAGTACCTGCGCCACCATCCACTGCCACGTTGCCAATATGAAATCTTATCTTACCTGCCTCTGTACGGTAGTGCATTAATATAGGGTAACCTGCACCTGCATAATATAAGTTACACTCTACTTTAGTTTCTGCGCCTTCAATTAAGCTATTATTTATGTCATGGTAGGCATTATCTTTTTTGCCTAATATAGAAGTAAAAACCGCTACCCCCGATAGTGTATTTATCGTAACCGCTCGCGGCCCTGTTGCTGTATTATTCAAATCATAATTAAGCTGCCTTGTTCCTACCTCTGTATCAACATATCCCTCAGTTGCATAACCTACCAACGCTGCCGATATTTGTGCAGTTACTGCCGACACGGTTGTAAAAATAGTACCTAAAAAAGTAGCTATCTTACTCATGGTAGTTTTCATTGTTTCACCATTCTGAACCAATGCGAATTGGTCACCACTTGCGTTGTTCGCCACTAAATCTAATTCACTTATTTTCTTATTGCTCATATATTTATTAAAAAGCCGTTTTCTTGTAGTAAAAAATAACCATCTTCTGTCAATAGGTTGTCATCAGGATTGTACACTATTGCAGTTGTATCTATGTCATTATAAATATAGTTAGCATCTGAACTTGGTACTACCCAAACTTTGCCCTTCTCAACTTCTTTAACTGTATAGTCTATCGCTTGACTTGCATTTGTTAATCCACTTAAGGTACTTAGTGATGTTTGATAAATAGTGTAGTTGTAAAACCCAGTATCACCTAACTCAACCTGCCCTGCTAATGTGTTTGGCGTGTCGCGTTCAATCACATTAAACTCATTATACCTTTCTTTAAACAAAGATACATCAGTTGCAATAAAGTAATAATCTACATTGCTTGTTTGGTTTGTGAACTGAAATAAATAATACGGATTAGTAGCCGTGCTATTTTCAGTCAGTGTAACCACTACATTGTTTTCGCTGTATTTTTCAAATCTTATCACTAACTATAAATAGATTTTATTTTAAAAAGTGTTTAAAAGCAAAAAGCCCCACAATTGTGAGGCTCTTATGATATGTAAAACAAGATAAGAAAGTTAAACTGTTAACAACGCTGCTATGATTGATGGGCTAACCTCTGGACTCATTGCCTTTTCCATTCCTGAGAAAGTCAAATTGTACCCTTGAAACTCATTCATAGCTGCCCCACTTGCGGCAGTACCACCGTTTACTTCCATGCCGTTGTATTGGCCTGCTAAAAAGAAGCTACCATCTTTAGTTTCAACGATAATAGCCATTCTATTTTTAGCTAACAAATCAAACTTGTTGGTGTTGCCTTGCGCTAATTTAGAAAACACAACATTAATGGTAGGCTCGTAAGCTACTGAACCTGTTGCTGGATCTGCTTGGATGTTTTCAGTAAATGAATTAGCACCACGTGGCATTAACTCATACTTATAAAACAATCCCGATTTTGTTATGGCGGTTACGTATCCGCTCGCGTTTGCTGAAACGGTTGTTACACTTGATAGAGGTGCGATGTAAAGGTTTTTTATCCCTCCCACAACGTCTTTACAATCAAGGGCAAAGCCGCTTAATAGTGCGCATGCCATATATTTTTTTTTATATTATTAAAGGGGATGGTTTTACCCACCCCCTAATGTTTTAATTAAACGATAAACTTAACTACCTCTGAAGGTAAAGCGATTTGTACACCGTATTTAAACTCTGATTTCATACGAACTACATCAAAGTCTTCTGAGAACCACCACTTCATGCGGTCTTCATCCCCTTCCAAATCTACCCCTAAAAACATATTAGATGTTCTCATTACGTATAGGTCGCTTGTTCCATTCAAACCGTTTACAGGCATGATTTTTAACATTGTACCCGGATGAGTGTAAACTGCATCAGTGTCACCGTTTGCGATGTAATGGTATAGGTTAGCATTCTTAAGTGCTAATTGATATAAGCGATATACATCGTTACCCATAAACAAATGCAAATCTTCTTTGTCTAAGATTGCAACAGGGATAGCTGTGTAAATTGCGTCAACTACTGAAAGAATGTTAGTTGAAGTAATACCAGTTACAGGAGTGATGTAAGCCGATGCGTTTGCGTTTACTACGCCTGCTGCACCTGCGATGATTACACCTAATCCGTCAAACTTGTTTAAGTTGATGTTCAAGCTAGTGGTGTCACCTTGCCAAATTGCAGTTTCGATGCTTTCAGCTATTTGACCTACTGTTTGGTCAACTATTGCAGCTTCGATTCCACCTGGTAAAGACTCATAGTAAGAACCATCGTTCAATAACAACTGAGTGTACTTTGTTTCTAACGCCTTCACGCAATATTCTTCCATTACTGAAATCTTACCTACGCTAACGTTACGACTTGAGATTGCTGTGTCACCTGATGCGTTAAATCCACAAGTACCACCAGCTTGAAAAATCAAGTTCTTTGATAATGTAGGGATTTGCATAGATGATTTAACACCTGTTAATTTTGTCATTAAAGACGCAGACTTTGCTTTGAACAAAGACTTAGTGATTAATGTTGTTTCGTTTGCCTTTGTCCAATTGGTAAGGCCTGTTACATTAAATGCCATGTTTTATTTTTTTAAATTATGTATTGCTTTTGATATGTCTTCGATGCTGTTTGTGCGAACTTTTCCAAATCCCGATTTTACAGGTTGTACTACTTCGGCTGCTGGCTCATTACTAATCTTACTTACTAAGTCAACTACTGCGTTAAACTTAGATGCGATTTCAGAATTGATTGCTGCTACTTTTGCGTTTACGTCTTCTGAACTCATAGATTCAGGCTTCTTACCCATCTCTTCTATCTTAGCTTCTAAAGCTGCTAATTTCTCAGCAAGTTTTTCTACTAACATTTCAAGTTCGCCTGCCATGTCTTCGGTTTTTTTGTCTTCAACCTCAATTGTGATTTCGGCTTCCTCTTCTGCTTCGGCAGGAGTAACAGTTACTACTAACCCACCAGCTGTTGAAACGATTGTTCCGTCTTCTAACTTGTGTTCACCATCAGGTGCAGGCATCTGAACGCCTTGTTCATCAACTACGAATAACGCAGCTCCAGTGGTTAGTTCACCTTCCCACATTACTATTGTGCCATCTTCTAACTTGGCTTGTTCAAACTTCTGTTCACCAAACAAAAGTATTTTGATTTTGCTTAACGCTTCTGACTTTGTCATATATGTATATAGATTAATTTAAATATTTGCTTTTTTGAGTATCTCACGTGCCATCTCTACCTTAGATGCGTCTATGTTTTTTACAACTTCGATTATTTGCTCCATTGCCGACTTAGGTTTGTTATCAATCTTCACTGTCTTAAACATTCCCTCAACGCTAAACCCTTTAAATTTACCTGTCTTAACGTAATCATCCCATACTTCCTCGTTGTCTACTTTAAACGAACCAAACCAACTGCCCTCAGTTAAGTTGTACCCCGCAGGTGAATAGATACCCCTATCTTTATCTATTAAGAAACTTTCAATCATGTACACACCCTTCAACATTAAATTGCTATCGTGCATCATATTGACCTGTGCCGTGTTGTTATTACGAAAAAATTTTTTAACGATGTTGAATATGTCGGTTGCTGTGAAGATTCCGTAGTATTCGCCTGTTTGGTCGATTCTATAAATCGGAAGTTCGGCCACCATTAGCGGGCCACTGATTATACGCTTTTCTTTATCAGCCGTAAAGGTCAACTTCTTATCGTTGAATGCTTGCCAATTCATTTCGATGGCAGGGTAATCGACTAGCGCGATACAATCAACACCTATCTCATCATCATCTTCGGGTACTACGAACCTGTATATCGGTAACTCCATGTTTTTAAATAGATTAATTATTGAAAATTGTTTTATCCGATTTTAGCGTTTGACTGTATCACATCAACCTTATTCATGCTGCCTCTTATATCGCTCTCTACCACGTACACCTTTTGCGGTTTCATCCCTAACTGAACATCACCTCCACCTTGTACTTGCTGTGCCACAGCGGGATTGAATTGAGGTACTGCGGGAGCTGCTGCACCTCCGCCGCCTCCGCTACCACCTGGTACTTTAACTGCATAAATAGCCTTTACTCGCGCTAACCCTCCTAATACTGCCGCTCCTGCTGCTGCTATTGCAACTGTTAAACCGCCATCAGGCAAAAGTTTCATATATGGATTTTGAGTTACATTAGTAAATACTGAACTTGCTGCTAAATAAGTATCAATAGTTGCTTGTGCTGCTGCTAGTAATTTACCTGCCTCAGTTTCTTTTCCTGCCGCTTCCGAAAATTGACCTAATGCTGTGGCGGTAATTTGTAAAGCGTCACGTTTCGCATTAGATTTGTCTTTTTCTATTTTAGCCTCAGCGTCTGCATATTCCTTTTGAGTTATTAACCCTTTTTCTAAAAAGTATTTTAATGTGTCAACTCTATCGGCAAAACTATTTTTTTCATCTGCAGCATATGAGAGTGCTTTATCATGGAATTCTTGATTTTCTTTATCAGCCTTCTCCATCTTTTTGTATTTCTCATCAAGATATTGTTTTAAAGCATCAAGTTCTTTAGTTTGATTTCGTTTATAAGTGTCATATTCCGATTGTGCTTGCTCCATGCGTTTGTCAAACGCTTTCTTTTCTGCCTCTGCTTTTTTTGCTAATCTTTCTTTGTCTTTTTCAGCTAATTCATTCTTTCTGTCTTGCTCTTGTTTGTCATATTTTTTATTTATATCATCAACGGCTATACGCATTAACTCTTGTTCGCCTTTAACAAGTTTGTTATATTCCTCAAAATTGATTTTTTTATCTTGAAGTTCTTTGAAATATGCTCTTATGTTTGCTTGTGATGCTGCAGATGCTTCTAAAACTTCCTTGTCTCTACCTTGCGCCCTTGCAATCTGTATTTTTTGCTCTTGGTCTAATAGTTTACGTTGTGCATCCCCATATCTTTCTAACTCTTTAGTAGCCTCTTCATTTGCTTTAGATTCTTCCATCCAAGCATATACCAAACCCCCAATTAAAACAACTAAGCCAAGTATACCAGTTGAAATAATTGCTGCTTTCATTGTAGCAAAAGCCGACACAACATTAGTTTTGATAACGACAGCTAATGCTTTAAAAGCATCTTTCATACCTAATAACCCATTCACACCTGTGGCTATTGCCATAGCTGCTTGGGTTTTTAATATCATTTGCTCTACCTCTTTGGATTCCCCACCCATTAAAGCCATTGCCCCTTGCACAACACTAAACCCATTAGCCACACCACCAAGCACACCTGCGAATGCTGTAAACTTAGCCTCAGGGTTAAATGCCTTTACACCCATTGCAGCATCATCAATTTTGTCTTTTAAATTTGCTGCTTTTATTGATGCTTTTGTAAACGCCTCACTTCCTATTTCAAGGTTTGCTAACTCAGCTTGTAGTGACCTTAACTCTTGCTTAACAGACTTAACAGATGTGGAACTGTTGCCTGTTTTTATTTCGGTTTCTAATACTATTTTTTCTGCCATTATTGTATAAATTGAATTAACTCTACTTGAGTAGGTTGTACTGTTGTGGTGTTATAATCTGAAATCTTTGATATGATGCAATTTGCCCCATCGACAACTACTGTATCGTAAAGTTTTAAATTGTTTATTTCGAGTGGTGTTAAGTAAACATAGCACGTAATCAACTTTGCGTTTACGCTAACTTGGTTCATCAACTCGTTCTGATAGTAGATAGAGTATAGGTCGTTATCTGTTATACCAAGTACCCCGAATGTTTGGTAGTATACTGCACGTGGTGGTCCGAATAGTACGCTAAATGTTGGAGTGTTAGGGTCATCAAACTCACCTACGTAAGCATAACCATCGTATTCAACATTAGCACCTGCGCCTGTTATTTGGCTAAATACTTGGCCTTCCTCTTTCCATCCTGCCCAGTATCCATAACGTGGTTTACCATCAATAGCTTCAGCCACTCCATTGTTTAACTTATAGGTGTGTTGCAGCTTTGGATAGTTAGCTTGCATGCTTACCGTCATAGGTGGCGCGAATGTTAACTCGATTTTCTTTACCTCAGTTACGAACTCATTTTGATTAAATACATTTTGCTGACCGTATACTTCTTTATTGTTAGTAACATATTGTTCAGAATAGTAGTCAGCATCTTGCTTAGCCAACATTTGTATTTGTTTCCAATTTAACTGCCCAATCGGGATAATTTCAATTGCTTGCGAGCGGTCTACCTTATCAGTCCAATCTAACTGTGTGCCTAATGTATAAAACGTGTCGCGTGGTTCGATTATGTAGTTAACACCATCCCAAAGTAGGTAGAGGTTAAACATTCTTAGCACATCAATGATAAAATCTTTTTGCTTATGCTGTGCAGCGGGTACGCTGTTTTTGGTATATGGGTCATTTAGTGCGAGCTGATTTGCTTCGGGCCTAAATATCGCGGTTGATCCTGTTAATATTGAAACCTCAGCATCCCAAACCGTTACCGCACCACCTGTATTAATTACCGCTTGTAAAACCACTTCTAAGTTGTCACCTGTTGTACAGCTAACTGTGCGTTCAAAAGGTAATGCCACCGCGATTGGGTCTGATAAATCATACTCAAATGTTTGGCCTAATGTATATGTACCAGCTGGCACAACAATGTTTTGAAACACTCCATTAGTTGTTGGCTCAAGTGTTAAGTTGCGAGCAACGTATGCGTTTATTTGTACTTGTATGGTTGTATCAACTGCGTAAATAACAGTAGGGTCATTTAACTTTATTCTACCCCTTACATTTGAATTAGTTACTACTGTATGATTTCGTGTAGAGTTGCACAAATATAAGCCTGTGCCTGTGTTGTACCTATTACTTGTATCTTGTTGCTCTGCGTTGTACACTACACGAACATTTGCCCCTGATGATAATAGGTATGCGGTGTTAGTGCTTCTATTTACCGCTGCGTACAAATCATTATACTGGCTTTTACTTAGGTTCGCGGTCTTATGCGTATCCAAGTAAACCATACTTTTAAACCTTGTTGAGTTTAAAAACGCACTCGAATAGGTAGTGTTATACTTTTGAAAAATCCTGTCCCAAATATGCTTGAACTTCATAGCCATTCTCAAGTTGCTAAATGGGATGTTATAGTATGGTGCAGTTGTTTGTGTGGTGTTTGTGCCTGTGTCAATCGTAAATAACTCGGCTGCGCTACCACTTGCCACAAATCCATTAACGTATGCCTTTTGATAGTCGGCAGGTCGGTATATTAATGCGCTCGTTCCTGTATCTAAGTCAACATCCTTTAGCGGGTCGGGATTACCTTGCAAAAAAGAATCACCCATTTGGCTAAACAGGTTTTTCTCATCAGAGTAAATGACACCCTCGTACTTTACATCAGTGCCTACCTTAGTAATCTTAGTTAACTGAAAGTATCCCGATATACAATTCCCGCTACCGTTCTGCACGAATGCTACTACTCGAATGTTTGGGTCAAATCCACTAATCGAGTTATCTTTATTGATTACGAATAGCTGTTTAAACACGCTCGCATTGTTTGGCGTGTTAGGTAGCGTTATTGTTTTAGTATGCGATACTTGGCGTGATGCAGGCTCTTTTACATCGGTTAACGAATAGTCAATTAGTATTGGTTCATCGTTAAACAAGTCTATGTTTACCCCACCTATAAATAAGTTAGTTTGCATTATTGATTCTGGCGATTATACACTGAGGTTTCAGTTACGTTTAAAGTTAGTTGAAATAGTTTATCGTTATCGCGTGTCTTGAACTCAAACGATGTGTTGTCAACGGTTACAGGTATAAGTGTTGCCGTGTCATTTACTCCACTTACATTATTATGTTGCGTAATCTGCTCAGAACCATATAAGTTAAATGAACTTAAGTTATAAGCAGTACCGTTTTCTTTAGCAGTAAATACAATCGAAATATAAGTTGATGTATAAGTAGCGGCGAAATTGAAATAAGTAGAAAAATTAGTATCAAAGCTTAAAACTTGATATAAATATTCGTCATAAAAATCTTCAGCACTTGGGAAATCTATCGTTGCTTCAAAGTCAACAACTAAAAATAAACCGCTCATTGATGCCGAAACTTTTTCATCTGCATCAAATCCCCATGAACTATTTATTTTTTTAATTATCCGTATTTCAAACGATGCAGGACTACCACCGCCATAATCACTATCATAACTAAACTGTACATTATTACTCTCTACTAATTCACTAAGCCAATTCAATTGCTCTTGAGTTATCCAATCCGTATTTAATGTGTGCTTGGTTTTAATCTCGCTATCATACACCCTTATTGCAGGGTCATAAGCGTTGTAAGTCTGTAAGTACCTATCCTGCTTTTGGTAGGTCTTACGGTTAATGCTGTCATTCTTAGTCGACTTTAAGTTGAAGATAAACGAATCATAAGCACCCCACTTATTTTGGAAGTACACGTTTAATGTTGGGTACATACTGCACGCATCAACTAAGTTGTAAGTGTAAGTAGGTGACAAATCGTTACCGTTGCTCACACGCTCTAATGCTATGGTGTATTTAGTTGCTGTTGGTGGTACTGTTAAACTGTTGTAACTTCCGTTTACTGTTACATCGGTTCGGTTTGCTGTGGTTAACGCTACCGTTTGCGTACTTATTAACGCATTACCGTTATAATAGGTTACTAATGCGCGGGTATTCGTACCACCGTTGCACAAAAAAGTTAACTCGTTTAAGGTTGACCTAAGTATTTCTTTGCTATCAGTATAGCTACTCATCAAGTATTGACCGATACCACTCGATGCTGCTATTGTTCCTGTGTTGATTAAATCAGTTGGTACGAAGTCGATGTACTCGTTTAACCTTAACGCTCCATTAAATACAACCGTGTTAATTATTGCACTGCTTGCGTAATACGTTGCAACTCCACTTGGGCTACTTGCATACTCTTCTCCCGGTGTTAATATAATTGGATGTGACTTATCTGAAAATATAAAGTTGCTTTTGGTTTGAAAGTAGTTGCTACTTTTTAAAAGTTCCTTAACATTAAAGAATCCCCTATTAAATAAAGTATTCGGGTCAACCACAGCTGGTGTTTTTAGTCTACCCAAATATTGATTACTCATACCTTCAAGTACAAGTGTTACATCCAAGCAATACATAAACTTAGGACTGTTAGCCAATGGGCTGCCCATTATTACCACCGCATCATTATACAATGGTGTATGTGTTAGAGGTTGCTCTACTATTGTTATTGCCATTATTTATTATAATTTATTAACTGTGTTTTAACTACCTGACCAAGTGCCACCGTCATGCCTTGACTTAACTCTGCAAGTGCTTTCGGTGTAACTGCGCCTTTGATAAAGTTTTTAGGTGCTATACCTCCACGCTTTACAAAGTAGGCTATACGTTTTGCGTCCTCTGCTTTCGCTCCTGCAAATGCCGTCCAACCCTTTATGCTGTCAATCATCTTTTGCGAAGTACCCACGTTTTTAAATTTGAATTTAGAACGCGGTGCTTTGTTTGCTGTTGGATTCGGTTTGCCACCTCTTAGCTTTGGCGATTTCTGAACACCCTGATCTACATATTCAAAATAATCCTGAGTAGTAGTTATCGCTACCTTAACATTGGTTGCACTTGAGCCGGGTAAGATTGAAGGGATAAGCGATTGCGCCAACTTGTTACTCCTACTCTTAGATGACGTTTGCAAGATACGCTGCATGTCTTTGCTAATACCGTTCATCCACTCCAATGCCACAGCCTCAACAGTGTTCTCAACTGCCGCCTCTGCACTCGGTTCGTTTCCAAACTTTTTCGCAATGTTGTATAGGTCTGTGAACTTAGCCATGTTGTCTTTTCATTTGCTCTATGTCTTTTCTTTCCTGCTCTGCCTTATCCTTGTAAAAACAAACCGTGTTTAAAAACTCGATTACACTCAAATCAAAGAAGTAATCCCACTTTGAACGGTCATCATTTGCCATGCTGTTAATTAATGCAACCCATCCATACTTAGTGTAGAAGCTGCCAACAACTCCTGAATCTCCTTCGCCTCCTTCGCCAAATAAGTTAGGGTAGCTGCTGCCAATGCCTCTGAGTATTTGCAAAAAAAAAGCATGATTGGATATGCAGTCTCAATTTTCATGTGGTTGTAAAACGCCTCACTTATCTCTGAGTGCTTACTGCCATCGTACTTTTGCTGAAACAATCCATACTTCATAGGCACACACGTTGCTGCCATGATGTTGTGGATATTGTAAATGATTTGTTCGGGGTCTTTAGTGAAGTGAGCAACGTCTATGTATTGGGCCGCTGATAACTCCTGCGTTTTCCAAATACACTTATACCACTTACCGTTAACTTTAAATACCATCTTCACCTTTTGCCCTTCCGGGATGGTGTCAAGATTTGTAATGTACTTAAGTTTAGCTTTTAACTCGGTTAGTGGTAGGCTTTCAATCTCATCAATGGTCTTACCGCTTATCTCAGCAAGTAACCGTACATTCTTGTCTACCTTGTCAATCTGTAACTCCGATATCCTTTTGCAGTTGAGAAACTGTTTGATGGTCAAATCTGCGTATTTACTTATCATACTTATAAATAGACTCGCAGGCAAATAATGCTTTAGCCTATCCCTATGGTGGCGTAACGGCCCATAGGTCGGTTGTTCAATTTGTTTAATGCAATGTAACGCAAAGCATCTATTGCGTGGTTGTTGTGGTCAAT
>Ga0209246_10000147_pt1 | contig 31860 bp, 40 predicted proteins | sample LauGreSpBDMM15SN_2_FD_187560 | JGI IMG/M metagenome (GOLD analysis project Ga0209246, IMG submission 187560) | Freshwater lake microbial communities from Lake Michigan, USA - Sp13.BD.MM15.SN (SPAdes) (version 2) | ecosystem: Environmental > Aquatic > Freshwater > Lake | place: Lake Michigan...
GCAACTGAAGCTGAGATTCCAACTTAGCCGTTTCCATCAACAAATTTTCTATTTGCATGGCAACGCTAAAATTAGATTTGTTGCCTGACCTTTTAGCCTCAACCATCGCCCTAGTTGCTTGGCTACGGGCATCAAATAGTTTGCCAACAACGCCAGCTAACCCACCTAAATCATTTGCAATTTTGGCGGCTTTTTTTACAACTGCTATTGCGCTCTGTAATCCTTCTAGTGCTGTGATGGGGTCTATCATTTTTTATCTACCTTTTTCCATTCAATACAGTAGACTTTCCGGTTGTACACATCGCCAACCCAAACCCACTTAACACATCTGTACTCAATAGCTACAGCCAATAAAAACGCTAATACCATGCCCACACAATAATGTAAGCACACCAAATGACAGTAATGCTAAAAAGGACTGCACTTGTAAAAGCAACAGCCCAATCTTTCATTTTTTAGCAGTTTTTGCAGACTTTGTGAAGTCTTTTTTGGTAGGCGCACCCTTAGTGCTAGGCTTCTTCATCTTCTCGCCTGAACCTTCAGCAATGCGCTTGCGTTTAGCATGAATGTTTGCGTACAAACCTGTAGCCATGATGACCTTTCAAAAATGAGATTTAAAGTTCTGCCATGCAATTACTGCAGCAGTAAACAATCCACCAATCCAAAGTAATGGCCTTGCAAGCTTCCCAAGCATTTCTAAAACAGTAAATGCACCCTGTGCCGCATTAAAAGCGTTCACAACATTTTCTGTATTCTTTTCAATACGATCTACTTTTTCTTCTACTTTAATAAGGCGTTCAAATATTTGAGCGTGTGATACTTCAGACATATTTACCTCATGTAAGCAGAAGGAGGAGCAACACCACGACCTGCGCCAACTTTCTTTGTATAGACCCTGTCAAACAAAGCCTTGGATTCAGGCGAATCTAATGTACCAGAACCCATTGTTGTCGGTGTCATTAGTGCAAAAGGTGCAGCCATTTTAGGGGCTACATTGCCAATTATTTGACCTGTAACACCCAAGCCAAGATCTGACCAATCACCAGTTTTCTTGCCATGCTTGTAAGCTTCAAACAAAGCCAAAGCACCCAAAGCATTGCCAGCAGTACGAGCCATGATTGCTAAATCAGCAAAACCTTGTTGAGCTTTAGCAATCTGTGCAGGAGTCTTGGCAGCTTCCATCTCTTTCTGCAAAGCAGTATGCATCTTGTTTAAGTTTTCATCTGTAAATCGAAATGCCTTAAAGTCATCTGCACTCATGTTTGTGCCCATCAACCTATTGGTTGTAGACAAAACATGGGCTTTATTTGGCATGCCGCCTTTACTGATACCTTTTTCATTGACTTCAAAAGACAATGGAGTGTTTTCAGGCAAGCCACCTTTAACACCATTCAAAATAGCTTGGGCACGTTCAGGGTTTGAGCCATAACCAAAAGTACCAAGCAATTGGCGTTCAGCACCAGGGATGGCTTTCTTTTCTGCAGCACTAAAGATGCTAGTTTTAGCTTTAGGTGGAGCAACAGCTTCTTGAGCTTTTTCCACTGCTTGTGTTGCAGTAGTAATACCTTCAGGAGTAGCTGCAGTGGCCACCACGCTACCCGTAGGACTACCCGCTGAAATAGGAGGTGCGCCAACAGGTGCAACAGGTGCGCCAGCAGATGGCTGAACAGGCGGTGGCAATGGTGACTTAGCTTGTGCAGGTGCAGTATCTGCCACTACAGGCGGTGTCTCAGCCATGTAAGGATTAGGACGATTGAAATCTACAGGAGAAGGCGCAACAGGAGCTTTAGGTTCTTGTATTGTCCTCATTCCAGATTTTGCATAATCATCAAGTTCAAATGGAATAGGTGCTGGAGTAGTTGGAGCAATACCAGACTGTTGTTTAACTGCAGTTTCCATTAAACGCAATTCAGAAGGATCTTTTGCTTTTCGACCAAATGCTTTTTCCACATCAGACAATTGGTTTTTAGCTAAGAAAGCTTCATGCTTAACTTGCGCTTGCTGAGTCTTAAATTGCTCACGTTGAAGTCTTAATTCATCAATTTGTTTTTGTGCTTCAGACGTAGAAATAACAGGACCAGCACCTGATGCAGGTGGAGGTGGAGGAGGCTCACCACCACCAAATAACTTTCTAGCCGCCATGCCCGTACCAACTGCGGCAGCTCCACCCAAAGCGGCAGCACCTGGCAGTTGTAGCCACTCAGGAATAGCAAAGTTTTGTCCTGCTATATCAACAGTAACTTCTTTGCTTTTCTTGTCGGCTTCACGTTTAGCTCTTTCTTCAGCAGCAAATTCATCAGTCTTTTTACCAAAGCCCTCACTAGGGCCTTCATTGGTAGGTGTGGCCGCTTCAATAGGTGGACGCTTAAAGTAAGTGTTTGCCCAAGCTTTATGTGATGGATCATCAGATTGATCTAAATGAGTAGCAATATCTTTAAGCTTTGCGCCTTTACGAACTGCTTCTTCAATTTGTGTATCTAAATCGCTCATTTTTCTTTCCTTTTAATCGGAATCAATGTGTTCAGATCAAGTACTGCAGGAGCGGTTGACCCTGATGTGCCAGGTCTTGGCGCAACAGCAGTCTTAGGCTTTGGTGCTACAGGCTTTTCAGGTTTAGCACTTGATTCAAACTTACGAGGTTCAGACAAGATCTCTTTTGTCATTCCCAAGTATTTGGCTTGAATGTTTTTATACTCTTCACTGTTTGTAAAAGCATTCTCAATTTCATTAGGCTTTGGAGCTTGGCCAGGTCCATAGTTCTTAATGGATTTATTGTAAAAATTTGTAAAGGCATCCATTACTTCAGCATTAGATGCACCTTGCAAAGCTTGGACACGGCCTCGTGAATATTGATCTTCCAAATTAAAAGCAGAAGGCAATGTCAAAAATGTAGGTGTGCCATGTTTGCCAACAAGTTCAAGTTGTTCACGACCAATATCTCTAGACAACTCTAACGCTCTCAACAATTGAGTTTGATCTGCATCATTTAATTTAGAAGTCTTTAAAAACTTCAGCAAATCAGCTTGTGTCTGGTTAAAATTTTTAGTGTTTTCTTGGCTAACATTGTTAGTGTTTTGAGCTTGTTCTAAGTCACTAAAACTTTTTGTTTCGCCTTTTTCATTGGTAATTCCACCTTTACCATTAAAACTCCATGTACCAGCAGGTAAACCAAATTGACTAGCAACTGATTTGCTAACTTGCTCACCCTCTCTAAAACCAACACCTTTTTGGAATTGGTTTAAAAGACTTTTATTACTACTTTGGGCAGCAGTAGCACCCATAGACTGGTTAGCAAATTGAAATACTTTTGCCAATGCATCAGGAGCAATATCTTTGTTTTTAAGATTTGTAAAGATGTCACTAAGCTCAGTGTACTTAGGTGTCAAAGCAGCAGTCTTGGCACTCCAAGCATTGTTCTTTTCTACATTCTCATTAAGTTTAGTAATGTTAGTTTTAAGATTTTCTTTTTCTAACAAATTGCCTAATGTGTTTTCCCATGCAGGAAGACCACCACCACGTTTGGCATAGTCAGCCATACCAATAGGTTGGCCTGTTTCCAAATCAATAACATCTACTTTTTCACCCAAAGCATTAATTTGTTCTTTGATTTGTTTTCCAAATTTATCAAAAGTAATCCGAGTGGTAATGTCACCACCCGTAATCATTTTGGCAGCACCTTGCTTGTCACCCAATACATAGCGCAACAAAGCATCACCCCATTGAGGATTGTCTTTAACTGTCTTCCAAGTATCAGCAACAGCCATCCGGCCTTCAGGCGTACCCGCTCCACCTGCGGCAGCAATCTTTCCTGTTAACGAATCAAATTCTTGTAATTTTGAATTAATGTTGTTAGCTGAAAATAAAGAAATCTGAGACAAAGGTGTGCCAACAGTCTCCTTGGCCAAACTCACCAAAGCTTTTGGATCACGATTTGCAACAGCCACTTCATATTTTTCATCAGGCGTAGCAGGAGGTGCAGGTTGCACATTCTGTTGGGCTACTGGAGCATTAGGCATTACAGCTTCTACAGGCATCTTAATCTCCAATTAAATGTTTGGTTTCCAACCCCATGCAGACCTAACTTGTTCATCATCAATAGGTTGCATTGTTGAATTCATTGTTGTCATTGCATTAGGCAAACCAACGGGCTTATATGATTTGGGCATAAATGCTGTCATTGATGGAGGTTGAATTCCAGATGACATAGAAGGCGGTTTAATAGCTTCTTGCATTGGTGCTTGCATTCCATAATTAGGAGTAGGCATAACACCACCGGATGGCGTGTAATCAGCAGGTAATTCTTCTTTTTTACCAAGTAATTTATTTAAGAAATTTTGCAATCCTGATTCTTGAATGCCATATCCAATAGCCACATTTTTAGCGGCAGACAAAGCTTCACCAAGAGGGCCTTGTGGCAATGATGTCCAACTTGCAAATTCTGATCCAAGTGCTGCTTTTTCTGCCATGATTTTTCCTTAAATGCGGAAGCCTTTGCTTGATGTATTGGCTCCTTGAGTGCCAGCAAAATTGGCAGTAGTAGAAGCTTGAGGTGTTCCATACACAATAGAAGCATATTTAGCATAAGCATCCATAGGCGCATTAGCACTAGCAATTTGTCTAGATGAGGCATCAAGACCAAGATTTGCTAAATTTTGACCTGCGCCCAACATGGAAGTTGCTGCACCCATGCGGTTTTGCTGAACTTGAGCTTGTGCGCCAGCAGCCGCAGTGGCTTGTCGTTGAGCATTTAAAGAAGATAAATTCCTGTCAGCCAAAGCCATGCGTGAAGAACCTAAACCACCTGCGGCCCCATACATAGCATTTTGACCTGCTTGAGATTCACGGGCAGATTCACGACCTGCTTGCAAAGCGGCATTAATCTGATTTTGCTCATAGTTAGGATCAAATAATTGCTCTAATTGATTCATTCCAGAACCATATGCTTTAGTTCCGGCTTCAATGCCCATCTTAGAAACATCACCAGCTTGGGCATAAACTCTTTTAGCCGCCTCATTTACATAAGGTTGCGCTAAATCCATACGCTCTTTAGCACCTTCAACAGTGCTTTTATAAGCGGGCATAAATGTGTCTTTTAAAGCACTTGTTTGAATGCTTAAAAGTTCTTTTTGTTCAGGAGTTAATACTGCTGAACTGCTACCAGATGATTTTCCACCGCCCATAATTAAGCTCCTTTACCTTTAGCCGAGCCTTGCTTTGGCTGATTACTTGAATTATCCCATGGTTGCATGGTATTTGAATAGGCATTAGGCATACCTAATTGAGGCTGACCACCTTGGCCTGGCATGGTTATTTTTCCACCCATTAACCCACCCAAAGGTGGTCCCATGTTGTCTTGGGGCATTTGGTTGCCTTGAGGAAAATTAGGTTGCTCCATTTGAAGCTCCTGCATTTTCATCATTTGCTCTTCAGGAGGAGTCTGAATAGGGTTCATCCCCATCTGCATAGAAGACATCCCCGCACCTTTACCCGCAGGGTTTGAGGACTGAGGAGACTGCAATTGTGCTGAAAAACCACCCATTATTCGCCCCTTAAAATATCAATAAAGTGCCACAGGTCTTCATTTCTGTAAGTACCTGTAGGTTTATCAGGAGCCCATGAAGTGGGTGGTCCATTTAACTCAACATAGTTTTCGCCATCAATCATGTACAAATTAAACTGTTGAGGAACAATAAACTCGCCTGTTGAGTCAGTTTTACCCACCATTACATTGACAGAAATGTTAGGCACTTCTTCAATTGTTCGAATGTCCTCATAAACAATTTGGGCAGGGATATCTATTTGTCTTGGCATGATTATGTCCAAACGGGTATGTAAAGGGTAGTGGCATCAATGGTAATCTGCATCCACACATTGGTTGAGGAACTACCAGGCTTTGCTGCACCATTGAAAGTTGCAGTAGATGCGCCTGTCAAAGTGCCTTGAACAAATCGTAATGTATTTGTACCCGCAGAACCTAGTATTTTGTTGGAAAACTCAGAATTCAGGTTAGTCACCATGGTGCTATTGCTAATGCCCATCAGGCCATTTGAATAGATTCCATAGTTTCCAAGACCATAAACAGCGGCAGCATTAGATCCTGTGCCTGAACTTTGTGCCAAAACACCATTTCGACTAGTACCTGTATCTTGAGTTTGGGCAAAAATACCATGGCCACCACCATAAGCAATACTGTTTATGGCAGAACCACCATATCCCACCGCATTTGTAACACTTAAAGCGGCAAGAGCAGAAGCACCCGTAATGGTTGACCTTGCATACTGACCTGATTCACCTATAACACTGTAAATCGTGTTGCCACTAGCGTCATAAACCTTAATATATGACGATGCCGATTCATTAAGAATTACTCTGTTACCTGTAGATCCTGACTGAACAGTGCCTGTAAAAGTACCTGTAGCACCAGTAATGCTTCCACGAAAAATGCCATTATTAAAGTAACAATTTCCTGTAGAGCGACTGATGTAATAACCTGTAGTACTGTAAGAAGATGGAATGCCAAATGTTGGAGGAACTGCTCCACCGCCACTAACCCAGTTGTCAGACATGATGTCTTGAAATACTGAGGCGGCAGTAGGTGTGCCCCAAGCAGTCTGACCCGCAGGGACTCCATCTATAGTACTTGAACTAGAGTTGTATCGACCAAACGTATACCAAAGAACACTACCAATACTAACGCTAGGCGCAGTCAGTGACCATCCGGATGGCGCAGTAGGTCCTGTTGTGTTGGCGGGTGTGCCAGGTGGGCTTGCAGATTGGCTTTGTTGCAAATAAGCAGTCAAAGCACTCAATCCATTTGTTCCTACACCTGCCGCACCATTAGATGAAAACGCATAAATTGGATAGGCAACATTTGTCCAATCCAAAGTAGAAGTTACAGTGTTTGAAGACACCACCAAAGGTATCGTAATAGCCCACAAATAGCTTCCTGCCGTTGTATTTGATGGCGGTGTAGTTGCCCATCCCGCAGGAGCCGTGTAAGCCCCTGTAGCCCATGTATAGGTCGATGTGGTGCTAGGACGAGCAGGTGGTGTTGAGTTGGGTGTCCAATAATAAATAGATGGCGCAGCAGTGTTATATGCCGTAGTGGTAGTCACTATATCTAGATCAATGGACGATCCTGATTCTTGCAAATAAGTAGTATTTGGAGCGGCAGTGCCAACAAAGAAGTTAATCTGTCGGCCACCATTTGTTTGGTAAAACAAGAACTTGGTTGTGCCAAATCCACCTGCGGCTTGATACCAAATGTAGTCAGCATAATTACTTGACTCTACAGAATCATTACTATTTCGTAATCCATAATAAGAACGACCTGTAGGACTGTTACTAAAATTTACAGATCCATCAAAACTATCAGCATATTTGACTGCAATGTACTTATACAAATACGCAATAATGACACCCGATGGACCGCTAATCTGACCATTATCAGGATCAGCCGCTAGGTTAGGTCCAAAGTTAGCCAACAAATAATTGATGGCATCGGATATTTCCGATTGGGATGGATTATTGGTTAATGCAAATGGCATTAGAAAGCATCCTCAGTTACAGTTGCTTGCATATTCAATGCGCTCATTTTCCATGTATCAGTGGCATCATTTGTACCAAACTTTAATGCCACAGTTCGGAAAGTGTTTTGTTGAGTAGGAACCCAAGGCGTATCAGTATCAATTATGGTTACACCTGTATCACCATAAACAGCAGTTTGAGCCGTGGAATTAGCCCCGCCAACAGTAATATTGATAGAGCCTGTTCCCGCTATTTCAGGCAAAACTCGGTGAATATAGACCTTAGACGAATAAGGCACAGGACCATTGGCAGTTTGCAAAGCAATGTTGGTGCGCTCAAATTCAGAATCAATGGCAGAACCTACAAACGAGTTGCCAATAGCTGTCTCTATTAATCTAGAGTTAGAAACACCTCCACGGGCGTACACAACGGCTCTAGAAGTCAAATTGTAGTAATCGGGTGATGAGTCTACCCAACGAGGTCCTTCAGTGCCCATACAGGCGTTTTGGACATCTTTAGGGGCATTCCATACCTGCAGGTCATATCTCCAAGACAACATCTTGTTGCACCATCCTGTAGAGGTCAAATCAGGATAGTAAATTTCAATCTGAGATTTTTGGGTGTTATTAACCATAAAAATCCGATTTCCATAAACAGGACTTAGGTTAGAAAAGAAGTAATTTTTAACTTTTTGGTTGCCCAAAGAAGTAAATTCAGACCCATTAAACACCCAAATATCACGGGCATCTACGCCATAAACATTAGCGTCTGTATTTGTCCAACAATTATTGTTTAACAAACCACGACCTTGATTTAACAAACGTAAACCAAAGATTGGGGCAGTACTGTTTTGGTAGGAAATGGGAGAAAAAACTACTGTATCCCAATAGGAACACACATAAAAGTTGCCACCAAGGAAAAATCCATCAATTAATGGTCCACGAACAGGCACTTCTTGCTCGTTGGCCACGTTAGACAGAGTTGGCTCCCATGTAACAGGATAGCCTTGATTGGCAAAAGCTTGCGACCACCTGACAGTTGTTGGGTAGTTATAGGATGTTCCACCGATAACTTTAGTCAGATTGCCTGAAATGAGGATGTTTCCCACGTTGGGAGAACAAAAATTACGAACAAATGCTGCCCTTGTAGACGTTACACCAACATCATAATTCCATGAGGCATCGGGTGTTACTGTAATTTCATTGCTTGTTGGCAAGAAATACATAGGGTTTTGGACAGTGTCATTGATAAAAAAGACATTTCCAACCCAAGAAGTGGTGATATTTATATCTTCTGTATATCCTGCAATAAAGGCAGAAGGATTAGCCCCCACCCCTGGCGTGATATTGGATATACCCGTAGCAGTAATCATCCACCATTTACCTTGGCTAGACGAATTACGAGTTGCTACGATGTATACCCAAGATGTTTCTGAGCGAAACCCACCTTCCATGAAGATGGGCATATCAGTAATAGTAGAAGCAATCTGAACTTCACCAAAAATCTTCTTGATGCAACGCACATCAGCTTCTATATTTTTCCCGCTGTTATATTCATTTGGACCTAATGCGTTACTAGGCACATCAGGAGTAAAACTCATTGATGTAAATGGAGTTCTTAGACGGGAATAATCGCTCATTTTTTAGCCTTGTTGAACGGGCGGTTCTTCTTTGGGAAGCTGCTCTTGAGCTTGATTCTTGATTTTAATAATCAATGGCCAAGCCCCTGTTTTAGATGGTAATTCACCTAAAACTTGTAATACAGAGTTTACTTCTTCTACAGATAATTTCAATACGATTTCCATTGCTTTTCCTTAATTGCCACCAAAATCAGGTGGTGGCTTCCTGTTGTGATGCTTGGTAAGCCGCAACCACTTCAGCAGTCCATACTGTATTACAGATTGCAACGACATTAGCGGGAACGCCTGTCAGGTCTTGTGCGGGTGTGAGGCTTGAACGATGGTAGGTTTGGCTTAGTTGAACGCCGTCTTCCATGATGCGTGTTGCTTCACGATAAAGAACAATGCCGTTCTCTGTTACTGTGATTTGGTCAACAGTTGTGGTTTTAGTAAGTGACATTTTGATTTCCTTTTAAGTTAAGTGTCCGACTAATAAATCCATATTAGTTAAACTTGGTAAGTTAATGTTAATGAAAAATATGAACCATTGCCAAGTGTGGCATTAGTTGCAATGCCTGTTCCTGTCGTTGCAACAGCGGCAGTTTGCACATAAATATTTGCGGTTGTACTGCTAGAAAGTCCAAGAATATTTGCTGAATATGCACTTACATTTAGACTGCCCCAAAAACAAGAACCACTTGCCGCACCTGAAAAACCATTACTAACTACAAGCACAGTAAATGGCAATCCAGTAATTTGAACATTACCTGTGTTAGAACCCTTACTTGAAAGTTCCATAAACATTTGTACTGTTACAAGATTCCCAACTTTTGTGTATGTACCCCTTTGATAGGCGTATGTAATTCCAGTAGCACTTCCACCAATAGTAAGAGCAGGTGTAAAAGTCCCTTCCTCATAGTCATCTAGCGTATTAGCGTTTGATGATGCTGATTGAGTTGCGGGGAATGTTATACCTGTGCCTGATGTAGTTGGAGTTGTACCTCCAAGGCCAATATTTTTTTCAAATGTTGCATTGCCAACACTATTTATTTGTAAACGAGTAGCACCACCAGCCGTTTCATCTGCAATTTGAAAACCACCAGAATTGAAACTATTAAGGATAAATATTCTTCCTGTTGATGCAGTTGTGTTTGTTAAAAACACTGAGGGTGAAGTTGCCCCGTTATATCCTGTACCAGATGCTTTAATTGTTCCTGCAACATCAAGTTTATAAGCGGGTGACGCAGTTCCCAAACCTAAATTAGCCCCATCAAAAACAAACGTAGAAGAACCAGTTAAGTTACCACTAGCACCAGCATAGACTACCCGACCTGATGTTAGGGATGTATCTGTTAAGTCAGGGGTTGTGATTCCCGTTGTGCCGTCAAGAACTATTGGGGGCATGATGTTTCCTTACCAAGGTGTGCCAGAAGCCATTACAGGATTCTTTTTAGCTTCAATATAAGCTGTCAAAGTTGCTTCAGTAGCAGTCTTGTCAACACCATTAGCCCACACCCAACCCAAAACTGTTTCTTGTGTCAGGTCTGAATATGGGATTACTGGCGTTCCATCAGCCCAAGAACAGGTGCTATAAATAGATGCTGTGTAATCACCATCAGTAGCAGTCGCCTGCCAATGAGCGCAAGTTACAAAATTGTTTGATGTATCTCTATTGAGAGTGCTAATTGTCCAGACTATGTTCATGCTAATGCTCCTATAAATCCATGATTTGCAAATTGTCCATGCAATTGCTTTCTTGCTAATTGCACAAATTCAGCGGCTTCTTCTTTTGAATTAAAAGTTCCAAGATGTTTACTTTTCCCATTAACTTTAATTCTTCCTATCCATTTTTTATGCGTTTTATGCCACATAACTCCTTTAAAACCAGAAGTGTTATGAGCAAACATTCCTGAGTTTCGTTGATTCTCGGCTTTTGTTGCTGCCCGAAGATTGCTAATGTTGTTATTCATTGGGTTGCAATCTGCGTGGTCAACAATTTCAGGCAAATAACCATGTTGCATTAAAAATATTACTCGTGCTAAAGGGTAATGTTTCTTTTGAATTTTTACAGTTACATGATGCCCTGTCCAACATCCTGCTCTTTTCCCTGCGTGTTTTGGATTCCATTGTTTAAAAGCCAAATCACTATTGAAATCAGAGCAAAGACGTTCTTTCCAATACAAAGCACCATCCTTGTACTCAAACAAGCGGTGTGCTTCTTCTTGTGTCAAGGTCATGTTAGTTTCCTTTTAAAGTGGCTACGTCAGCCTGAAGTTGAGTAATTAGGGCTTGTTGTTCTTGGATTGCGGCAGTCAATGTAGCAACCAAGAATGATGTGTCAATGCCTTGTGGAACAATAAATTCTTGACCATTTCGTTGCTCAACCGCATCCTTCTCGCCTGTTACACATTCAGGCACAACTTCAGCAAGTTCGTGGGCAATAAAGCCTTGACCGCTATCGCCTGTTTCTTTCCATTTATATGTAACTGGATTAAGTTGGGCAACCTTAGCCAAAGCACCAGTCATTGGGGCAATGTTTTCTTTTAGGCGGTAATCAGAAGTTGTGTTGTAAACAGTTCCTGATGTAGAAACTGTGATTGTGCCTCTTGTATTGTCGCCATTGTCCCTGAACAATATTGTTGTTCTTGCAGTTCCATCAGTTGCAGATGTGTTTTTCATCATGCACAAAGTTGCACCGCCAACAATTGCCAATCTTTGTGAAGCACCAGAAGATGTAGTGCCAATTAAAAATTCACCTGCCGCATCAATTCTGGCTCGTTCTGCACCATTAGTTCCAAAAATCAATGCACCGCTTGTTTCAACATTGACTAGCAATGAATTAACACCTGACCTAGCAAGGTACATCCGATTTGTACCTGATGAACCACCAAAGTACATATTGGCATCGCCAGCAGCATTGTTTAAAACTAATGAACCATCGCTTGTGATTCTGGCTCGTTCTGTGCCGTTAGTTCCAAAACGCATTGCACCATTTGCAAAATTATAAATACCTACCTCTGCACTAGCCGCAGAAACAAGTTGTAAATCGCCATATGTTGCGCTTGATTCATTAACTCGTAAAACAGTAATTTGCGAACTTCCACCTTGAAGTTGCGCTACTCTTGCAGAACCACCTGTCCACGACTGTGTAGGACTTGTAGCCCCCACAGCCAAATTCCCACTTGCATCTAGCGTCATTGCTTGGGTAAAGGAGATAGCGTTTCCTGCTGTGCCTGATGCGGCTACATTCCATTTAAAACCACCGCTATCTTGAAGTTGTAGCGTTGCAGTGCTCGATGCTTTGTATTTCCAACCAGAGTTGTAGTAAGCGTTTCCTGCAAGAGCAACTCCAATAGAACTTGTTAACCCAAAAGTGCCATAACCTCCCTCAATAATTCCACTTAAAGTTGAAGCACTCGGTGTAACACCAAGACCTAGATTGCCTGATGCGTCAATTCTGACTTTTACTGTTGAATTTGTATAAAGGTCTAATTGGTTACTAGCGGCATTAAGGTAAACACCTTCACCAGTTTGCCCTGCACCATTCCAAATAGCCGAAGCATTGGTATCAGTTGCAATATACAAAGAACGTGAAGTTCCTTGAAAACGACCAGAATCACCAGTTCCATTTACATGAAGTTTGTTAGCAGGGCTTGCAGTCCCTACACCCACATTCTGTGAAGCATTGATTGTTAAAGCAGTAGTGTTAGCCGTTTGCAGTTGTAATACACCGCTAGTATCGGCAGTTGAAATTAAGCCTAGGGTAGTTGACGCATTGATTATTGAGGGCATTAAATAACTCCTTTATGATTTGCAAATTCGCCATGCAACATATCTCTTAGCAAACATACAAAATCATGTGCATCTTCTGCTGATTTAAATCCTACTACACTGTATTGTTTTTTATTAAAAGCAGCCCTTGCTTGCCATCTTTTAAATTTTATATCCCAACACACGCCTTTATAACCACTTCTGTTATGTTTTTCTGCTCTTTTGTTAGCTTTGTTTTGAGATGATGTAGCAGGTCTAATATTGGTTATTGAATAATCTGCTCTATCATTATTAATGTGGTCAAGTTCTTGTGGAAGATTGCCATGCCACATAAGATAAACTAATCTATGAACTAACCGAGCATTTTTAGCAAAACGAATAACAGGATAACCCATTGCGTTGAAACAAATTTTAGTTTCTCGTGTTTTGTCTTTCCAAGATAAAGTTTCCCCGTCATAGTCAAACCATTCGTTTAACGATGCTTGGGTTAACTCTTGAAGGCTTGCCATTATTTGTTCTCCAGTACGCTAATGCGGTCTGTCAATGTATTGATTAGTGCTTGTTGTTCTTGGATGGCGGCAGTTAGTGTTGCTACTAAGAATGATGTGTCAATGCCTTGGTAAACAGGGCGAGTTTGTTCGTTGCCATCTTCATCAACATAAGTTTCTACGTCATCTTTTTCACCGCTTACACAATCAGGCACAACTTCAGCAAGTTCGTGAGCAATGAAGCCTTCACCATTTGAACCATCAGCATTCCATTTATATGTAACAGGTTTGAGCAATGCTACTTTAGCCAAAGCACCTGTCATTGGTGCAATAGTGTTTTTCAAGCGATAGTCGGATGAAGTGTTGTATGAGGTTGATGAGCCGCTTATTTGAATTGTTCCAACAGTTCCATTTGGATTGACAAAAAGGCACATATTGGTTGCACCAGTACCGCTTGCTCTTTGTGTTGTTGTGCATTTTGCACCTGCGTTATCAGTAAGCGAAAAACCAACTCCACCTGCACTTGTAGTCCCCACAAGAAAATCGCCTGCCGATGTAATTCTGGCTCGTTCTGCTAATGTATTGGCGTTAATGGTCTTAAACACCATTGAAGATGAAGTAGTAGCGTTGCTGTTCCAAGAACTAGCGCCTTCCATTCCAACAGCACCTGCGGCTACTTTTGCAGAAGTATCTGAACGCAACGAATAAAAAGTTACTCCACTACCATACCCACCTGTAAGCGAATTAGTAACAGCAAGACCTGAACCTTCTGTTGATGATGAAACAGTTGCGTCTAATTTTTGATTAGGCGAACTCGTCCCAATACCCAGACCTGTCGAGGTTAGGCGCATACCTTCTGCGTTGTTAATGTAAAACAGAATAGGGGCGGAATAGTCAGTTAACAAATAAGCGCCAGTAGAGTCTTGCCCTAAAAATGTAGAACCTGATGAGTTTTTAAGTTGTGAATATGCCGCCCCTACACCACTTGTTTCAACTCTAGAACCTAATGAGTTTGTAGAAAATAAATGAAGTTTTGTAGCTGGCGATGCAGTACCCACACCCAAATTAGTCCCATCAAAAGTAAGAGCAGAACCAGTAGATAACGCACTTGTCGATGTTGCATAAGCAACACCATTTGTTGTATATCCTGCACCTGATGTTTGGATTGTTCCGCTAGTAGATGGCAGATTTAAAACAGTTGAACCCGCCACCGCAGGGGCTTGTAGTGTGACTGACCCCGACACATCGCCTGCGACAATTATGCTTGCCATGTTAATTCCTTAGATTTGCAATTATCAAAATGCCAACGTTTCATTGGGATGATGCCGCCTTCTTTACCGCAATGTGTGCAAGCAACTTTGGGGAAATGTTTACCTTTCATGGCGGCTGGTCTGCCAGCGTTTGCTAGCTTTAGCTGAGCTTTTGTATGCTCGGTCATTTTTCGTCCAATTGATGTAAGACCAATTTTTGCTTTATGCTCATCTGTAAATTTTTTACCAGTATTTGCTTTTTTAATGGCTTCTAAAACATGGGGCAAAATAGGCTTGCCTTCATTCCATGTTTTGTGGCCTTTTACAAATCTTGTTTTATCCCCATAAACAATTAAATTTTGCGTGACTAACGCTTCAATTTCAGGAGTGTGCCTACGGCCTTTTTTGGCTTGACTTACTTTAAGTTTTGTAGCGTCTGACATAGGGCCAAACTTTTTACCTAGTGAGTTTGGTGGATTTCCGCCACCATTTGTAACATTCCACCCAATTTGTTTTTTTGCCCTTAGTTTTGCTTCAATTAAAAAACAGTAAGCCTCATCAGCAATTAAAACAACTTGTTTGATTAAATTGTCCCAACCATATTTAGCAATTGCTCGTTTAAGATGAGTATTAGAGGGGCGTTTTTGATGTTCATTCCAGCGTTTTTTAATGTTGCGGCTAACACCAATATAGCCTTGAGTAAACATATCTGTATGCTCTGGCAAACGAATCCAATAAAGGCTTGTGGCTTGCGTCATACGACTACCCACCTTGATCCAGAACTTACAGTTACGGCCTGACCACTTGCGATAGTGACAGGGCCAGCAGACATTCCCGAGCTTCCAGCCGCAATGGTGTAACTCACAGCAACAGTTTGACTGTTAACCACAATACCATTTGATGCGTTGATAACAGAAGAAGCCAACTCACCTGTTGAAGGCTTGTATAACAGTTTTGCATTACCCGTGTAGATTGTGCTTGCAGTACCTGTTGTTGCATTGGCAAACAAAGGATACAAATCAGTAGCAGTGCTTGTGTCGTTAGCCAGTGTTACCGATGTGCCTGATGAAACAGTTGCCCAAGATGTATTTGTCCCATCAGTGGTCAAATACTTGCCTGAGTTACTTGTTTGGCTTGGAGCTAATGCATTAAATGCAGTGTTAGCCGTAGTCTGTCCTGTACCGCCTGAAGTAATGGCCACAGTTCCTGTCAGATCAGCAGCAGACAAAGCCGACAATGTGGCATTTGTACCATCAGAACGCAAGTAATACGCACTAGTTTGAGTGCCTGTCAAAGCAGTAATAGCAGATGTCGCAGTCGTTTGGCCTGTACCGCCATTGGCAATACCTAACGCACCAGTAAATGTATTACTTGCAAAAGCAATGGTTTTGTTTGTCAGGGTGTCTGTTGTGTTTCGACCAACTAATGTGGTTGTTGCGTCAGGCAATGTAACAACATGACCTGCGCTAGACACAGCGTCAATTAAAGTAACTGCACTAGCAGCAGAACCAGAACTTCTAAAACGAATGCCTTTGTTAAAGTCTGTTCCATCACTGATTGTGACTAAACCAGAGCCTTTTGGTTGAATGTGCAAACCAATGCTTGCGCTTGGACCATCCGCATATAAATGAAGCGGAACACCTACACCAATACCATTTTTAACAGTAAGAAAATCTGTTGCCGATGCAGTAGGTGATAAGCCTAAGATTTCATTGCCGTTTGTATCAAGTATTTCATTGATTTTTGGCGAGGTAAGTGTTTTGTTTGTTAACGTCTGAACAGTTGTTAAAGATGCTGTTCCTGCAATATCAGGCTGAGTTAAAACAACCGCACCTGTATATCCATTAACAGAAGTAACTAAGTTTGTTTGGTCAATCTTTTGCCAGATAGTGCCATTAAAAATAGCCCAATCACCAACAACCCAATCAGTAATGCCGTTTAAATTTGTTGATCCATTGACAGAAACAACATAGTAATAACCATTTGTTCCAACACTAGATGTTAATGTTGGCGTATTGGTAGAAGCATTCCAAGAACCTTGGTAATTCAATCCACCAGTAATGGACAACCATGTGGTGTCGTAATTAGTGTTGCTTGCTTTGGCTAAAAACTGACCTGTTGTACCACCCGCCAAAACACCTGCACCTTGTGGGATGCTGAAATCAAATATTGCCGCACCTGATGTACCAACATTGGTAACAGTTGCAGGTGTTCCTGCCGCTCCCGTAGTTGTTGTGCCAACTGCAATTGTGGCCGCAGTTCCGGTCGCTCCTGTAGCTCCTGTAGCACCTGTATCGCCACGAGGAATCGTAAAGTCAAAAACTGCCGCAGATGTAGTTCCTGAATTAACTACAGAAGCTGAAGTTCCTGCCGCACCAGTTGTCGTTGTTCCTGCATTTACAGTAGCCGCAGTGCCAGTAGCACCTGTTGCGCCTGTATCTCCACGAGGAATAACAAAGTTAAATACTGCCGCACTAGTTGTGCCTACATTGGTAACCGAGGCAGATGTACCTGCCGCTCCTGTGGTGGTTGTACCCGCATTGACTGTGGCAGCAGTACCCGCAGGACCTTGTTGAACCAAAGGTGCAGGTGCTGTCCAAACCAAAGCCGCAGTATTACGACTGTTAACAATGGCAATAGAAAACCAAACAGTGTTTGTTGGACTTGTGGGTGGGGCAGTTGTCCATCCTGCAGGAGCAGTTCCTACATTAGTTGTAAAGTTCCATGAACCGCCTGTTGGGGTCGCTGGCGCAGTGGCTGATTGTTGGAAAATAAACCACTCAAAGTATGTACCGCCAAAGTTTGTTGTGTTTCCATACAAACCCGCTGACTCAGCACCAGGAGCTGCAACCACCGCACCAGTGGGACTGCTTCCATAAAGACCACTTGTTGCCATGGTTTTTCCTTAAATCACTTAAACGAATAGCGATAGTTTCTTGGTTGGAATTCTGAAGTAAGGTGTTGATCACCTCCAAGCCATTTTCCTTTGAAGTTCTGATCTTCAATTAGACCATATGCATCTTCGTATCTAGCACTCCATTTTTGAGCTTCTTCATTGTTTTTGTTCTTATCGTAATAAGCCCACAATGTGCCGTACATATAGCCTTCAGGAAAAGAAGCTAAAGCAGCGTTGTTTTGAACAATAGGCTCTAAAACATCGTCCGTAGGTCCAAACAAAAATGGGAATGTTCGTTGGTAATACGCTTTGATCTGTACGTTTTCACCAGGATTTGGCGTAAAAATATATTTATTACCAACTTCAGAAAATGAAGCTCGAATCACCCGTGGCACACCAAATGGACGAACATAAAGTTGGTCAATCATGCGTCTGCGAATAATCTCTCTATCACCAACTCGGTCATAAATAATCCAAGGACCCATAGAAGCCGCAGGTGTGCCTGGCGGGACTGCGCTATTAGGTGTTTCTTGGAAAAACAGAATTGGCTTATTCATATCCGCAGGAATAGTGGCAAAACCATTGGAATCTGTTAACAACGTAGAAGGTGTTGCGCCATACGGGTCTGACCGCAATGCAGGAATCTCAATAGTACGCATTTTTAGTTCGCACAATTGAATGCAAGACAGAATTTCAGAAGTTGATTGAGTAGGCAACTTTAAAATAGCCGTAGGATAGGTTGTACCTGCCCAAATGCCCTCAATATCACTGACTGTGACAGAAGTACCAGAAACGGCTAAAACAGTTGTGTAGGGTTTTAAAATGCTTGTGCCAATAAAATCACCAACCAATATAATTCCATTTGCAGATGCCGATGTAGTAATTACACCTGTAGAAGAATTAAATGCTGTGGCGTTTAAGCCTATTGTGGTTGGAATGGCTCCTACCCATTGCGCTACTCGGCTAACTAGAGCGTTACCGGATTGGATGAAAAGAGCCATAAGACATCCTTATTTGGTCGGGACTATTGGATTATAAGGCAGTGGAATTTTTCCGCTAGGGTGGCAAACAAAATCACTGTAAAACTGGTTCACAATTGCATAAAAAAGGATTTTGTCCTTTTTGTCTTGTTTAATCAAATCCCAAGGGCGGTTGTTAAACCACTTACCACTTATTTCATGGGCAAAGCATTTTGGTAGGTTCATAGCCTCAAAAGTACCCGCAAATATTGGGTTATCTGTTGTGCCCATCATCTTATAAAACTCTCTGCGCTCTTTGCAATATTCCCTGACAGATTCCACGTTTTTTTGCTCATACTGAACATAACGCTCACCATCAATAGCCCCAACTTTATAGTTCATGTTGGGTGTGCTAAATGTCTGCGACCATGTTCCCGATTTAACCTCGTTGAACATTTTGTCGTTTTTAATTAACGCACCTTCCAAACCACCTGCAAGAACACCACCTGTATAGTAGTCTTCGTTGACTTTGGCTTCTTCGTTGTTGAGATTCAATTCCATGCCATGCTCCATGATTTTCCAAAGAAGGCCCGTTAGGACCCTCTTCAGAAACCCTAAGGTTAGGCCAAGTAACGCTGTACTTGTGCAGATGCACGAGGTGTAGTCACCACAGCACCTGTTGTCATGCCAGCCAGAACAGCAACACCAGCAGGATTACGCACAATCAATGTGCCTTCCATGATGTACTGATCCAAAGAGGCATCAGCGTTAGAGAACACTTCGTTGTTAGGACCAAGTTCACGCAAAGAACCCCACTGAACAACGTCAGGGTTCAGGAACAAGATGGAAGTGTTGTCTGCACCAGTTTGATCCATAACCCATGAGTCATCGATCTGATAGGTGTAGTTGAAGTCACCTTCGTATGTACCAATCGTGTCACCCTTGTCAGCAGGGTTGAATCGGTTGATAGAACGGCTCTGAGGAATGTTGTCAGAGATAGATGTACGCAATGATGTTGGGACTACCATATTGGTAATCTTTGCATTAAAGCGTTGTTCAGCGGTGGTAACCAACTGCTTGTACAGCACAGGGCTAAAAGCTTGCAGAGTTTGACCTGTAGAGAAGCTAAAATAACCCAAACCAGAGTTACTCAACACGCCATTGAAAGGAGTGTTGGTAGAAGTGGCAGAAGTTGTGTCGTTGCTATCAGAAGCAGCCAAGTTCAAAACGGCAGTACCAGAAGTTGGGTTGCCTGAACGTGTGCCAGCAAAAGAATACAAAGAACCAAATCTACGGCCATTGTTGGGTGCTGAACCTTGAGTAGCTGCTTGGCCTGAGTACTTGATGGAAGCACCATCAGCACGAACCATTTGCAACTCAACGTCAAACATGATCTCAGTCAATTGCTTGACTTCTTGATATGCCTGTGGGTCGCCACCAGCTTGTTCCACGGCACGAGCAGTACCTGTAGCACCAATCACAGTCGTAAAAATCTGTGTGTAGTTGCCCAAGTTAGAACGTGTGTTAGAAGCGGCAGCAGTTGCGTCAACGGCAGCACCTTCCAATTTAGCGTTCAATGCGGGTGTGCGGAAATAGTCGTTAGGCCAAATGTGCAAAGTCGAATTGATTTTGCGTTTTTTGCTCATAGCCATGTTAGTGATCGGTGTACGATCTTTAACATAGTTAGAAACAGTCATGTCGAGGTCTTTAACCACGATGTCGGTTGCGTATGCGCCATTACCATTACCTAAAGAGGTAGATGTAATCGTTGCCATAGTAATTCTCCTGAATTAACGCCTCCGCTTATTAGCGGCAAGCATGGTTGCTAAAAGGTCACGAGCCGCACCCTTATCACCGCTTTGCGCTTTCCTTTGAAGTTCGACTGTCTTATCTTCAGGTGCTGTTTTGCCTCTTGCCATTGGTTTACTAGCTGCTGCCAATGAACCTCCTGCATTCTTCACTTTAGGACCTTCTCGGAATTTCATACCATCCCTTACGAGTCCCAATAGATATTCATCACTAGATACCAAATCAATGTTTTGGACACCAGGGACAAACGATCCATTTGCACCTTTCCAATCTTTAGACAATTTTTCCCGTAATTCGGAAAATACTGCCTTGTTGGCCAATTCTTTATCACTGAAGCTTTGTCGAGCTTGTTCAAGTTGTTGCTTTACAACCTCACTTCGATGATTAAAAAACTGTTCAACTTTAGGTCGATTCGCCTGAATAAACTGTGACTTTTCCTGAATTAACTCGTTGTTCTGACGCATTGCTGCTTCAGCTTCACTTCGTCTAACTTCATCTGTGGCGTTGTCGTAGATTTGCTTCCATTGCTGGTTATATTGTTGAATTTTCACTAATTCATCAGCCGCTGATTGCAACTGAGGAACCAAAGTTAATTCCAACCCTATCTGCAAACCATCTAGTTCAGACCTGCGCTTACTTTCGTATTCTTCAAAATCTGCTTTTTCGGCTTTAAGCTTACGAGCATTTTCATGGATAGCACTTCCTTGACCAAGGATAGCAGCCGCCTTAGATACAGGAATCTCAATAAAACCGCCATCGGCATCTTTATTGGGAATTCTCCACATCATGTCAGGATTCTGCTCTGCAAATTCTAAGAAGTTAATTGGTTCAGTTACACCATCGGTGGCTTCATCCGCATCTTCTGAATCTACAGTTTCTGTAGTCCCATCAATACTATCTTCAGGTTCGAGCCCCTCTTCAGGAGTCGCCTCAGGGGATTTGGCTTGCGCCTCTTCTTGTCCTGCTGGTGGTGTAACTGCTTCGTTTGGGGGAGTGTTACGCCTATTGGCGGCAATCATCCCTGCAATAGCATCTACAGGATTCACACCAGTTTGCTCAGTGGCGGTCGCATTAGCGATTACGTCTGACATATATTACCTTATTTCGTTAAAGTTTCAACATTTTTGTTAGCTACCTTAGCGAGATATTCAGTTCTTTCTATGAACTCAATGAAATCTCGGACTCCGGCAACACGCTGTGCATTATCAATACGATTAACATCGTCCTTGCTTTCTTCTAGCATTTCTAGCAAGTAAAACCTATACAGGTTAAATAACAATGCAAAATCATCATTTCTTAAGAGCCGTTTTGCGCTCTCTCCATTTTCTATAACCAGAGCTTTGCGATTTACATTAGCCTCCTTGTAAGTGTCAATTACTTTAGTCCTGCGATTAAAATAATCACGAATATTTGATACCAAGCTTTTCATTGCAATCCTTAATCTACTTGTACGGCAGTAAGTTTACCCCTCTTAGCTGCCAAACCTTCAAAGTAATTATCCATATCAATATCTTCTGCCTTTTTCATATTCAAAGCAGATACTGTTGCACTTTCTTGTGTTTTGGCCTTATTTAACTCAACTTTAGATTGGGTTTCCTGTTGTTCAGCAGAAGGCCCTTTGGATGATTGAGCTTGAATAATTTTTACTGCTTCATCCATTGTAGGCAAATAAGCATCTACATCTTTAACACCCAAAACCCGCAAAGTATCCTCAAAAGGTCTGCGAACTTTAATAAACATTTCAGGCACTTCGGGTGGAATCATCATCATTGCTTGGGCAAATTGTTGTTGCGCCTGAAGAATCATTTGTTGGCGTGTCAGGCGGTTTTCTTCTGAAAGGAAGCCTAAAGCCAAGTCAATATTGATCATTTTGCGGTCAATAAACTCAAAGTTTTCAATTGACATGGCATCCATAAATGGCGCACCTTTAAGACAAGTGCCAGCCAATTGCTGAATGTTGTAATCGTCAGAGTATTGAACCAAAGTCTTCCAAGTAATGTAGATAACATCTCTTAGACCAATGGCGCAGTTTTTAACCATTTCATCTTGGATTAACTGATTGGGACCCATAGCCAACTGAAGCTTAAATCCTGAATTCCCGTCTTTCATTACCTCAGGATTAAGGGTGTCGCTAGGGCTAGTCATGCCAATCATGGCCATTTTGTCCGACTCAAAGCGGTTCATGGCTGATTCCACATATGCCAAGTTACCTTGCATAGGTTGGAATTCAAAAATGTGCTTGGTAGGATCAAACTTGCGATCCAAGATAAACATTGCACTTACGCCACGCTGAATCTCTTCGGCATCCAAGAATTCTGGATTGACACCAATACGAGGGGTAGAGGATTGCATGGCAAAGGACATTTCAGCCCTGCGGATTGCCGTTGCATATTCCTGAAGCGGAACCAAACGCTCACCCAAAGAGTAACCAAAGAAGTTACCTGTAATGGGTTTTGGGCACATATTAGCCAAAGGAATAAAATCTACTTCCTTGGCATACAGAATGTATGAGCCTGAAAAACAGCACTCAACAATCTCTTCTTCCCCGTCACCATCAATGTCCCTGCGAATCCATGCAGTGGTCAACATAATGACTCGGCTATAGCGGTCTGCGCCTTGGGAGGCAATAACGCCTTGACCTGGCACTGGGGTAGAGTCACGGGCGTGAAGGGCTAAGTCATTCTCCAAAGCACCCGCTTGATACGCACCCGCAGGACCATAAGCAGCATGGTCAGCCAACAACTCTAAATCTACAAATGGGAATTGGCTTTTACATTCATGGATTGTCATTGGGTCATAAAAACCCACAAAGTCTTGATCCTGAATAGTTGAGATAGTTGGGTTGCAAACAAAATAATGTTGGGCAACGTGTTTAACCCTAATGCTTGTTTCGTAGCCAGTTAACTTGTACTTTGCACGATAAATAGTGTTATTGCGTAAAGCTTCTTGAATCTCATCATCTGTAGGTTCTTGCACAGCTTCTGTCTCATCGGGAGCCATAGCTTCTTGCATTGCGCCTTCAAGGTTTACATCAACCTTACGCATATTTTGACGTTTGGCGGTTAAACCTTTTTCACCTGCTAAAGTTTCAAATACTCGGAGTTGATCACGAGTTCCTTCAACTTCTTTATATTGCGTAATAGGACTACGCAAAGGAGAAACCATCACAATGCCGTTTTTGTGCAGTAAAGAGTCTTGCGCCCAATCCCGAATGACCTGATAAGAATCATTCTTACTATTAAGCATATATTTAACCATTTCAGTGGCTTGACGGGCTTGATCGCCATCTGCTTCGCTGAATCGTTCAAACTCAAAGTTAATTTTGCCATTAGGCATTAGGCACTTGGTGATAACGGCAGTAGCGTAATCAATGCCAGGCGCAACAATAGGCTGAATGTAATCAATACCACGAATAGGTTCAGTAGAATTGGATACAGGAATATTGAGATAGTGATAGTCAGTAAAGCGATTGTAGGTATTCTTGGACTGAGTAAGTCTTAAGTAATCCACCATCTTTACATAAACTTCATGGCAAACTTGTTCGGTAAGACCACGATTACCAGAAGAGGATGCAAGATTCTCTACGATTACATTCTGTTTATCTAGCATATTTAAATCCTTTGGACCTTGCCTTCAGGCATTTCAATTCGCCTAAAAGTAAAGTTATTTGCCCTACTTACCACAGATTCACCATGACCTTGAATCAGAGCTAAAACGCCAATACGAGCAGAATCAATGTGGTCATCTGGATCAGAAAACCGACCCGCATCGTCAATAGCGTAATTCCTAGCTTCATCAAGAAATGCTTTGCAAGACTCGTTAATCATAAAAGATTTACGTTCCATGCCCATTCGCATTATATTGATTCCATATGCTTTATGGTTCGTTACCTTACCTTGATCGTTTGGTGGGTTTAATATAGCACCAGATATACAGTTTAGTCCATACGAATCTTCAAAGACTTCTCTGACAGATTGTTCGGTCAAAGTGTACCTACCTGCAAGCCCTGCATCATGGGGTAGGGCAATTGGCACATCCCTAGATTCCCTATCTAGCAGGTAATGGACGTATTCATCGGGTGTTTCCCCGCTTGGAATAGTAATCTGTTTGTGCAAATAAATGATCTCTTCCACTGGATTGCGGAAAAAGAAAGAAATAACAGTCGGGTCATTTTTGATGCCCAAGTCAAAGCTAATAAGCCTTTCAAGCTTTTCATTAGCCCTAAGTTCAATGTCTTGAGCATTGTAAGTAGGCCATTCAAGCAATGGGAATACCACGCCTTTACCAACCAGAGGAATGCCATTAATACGGCAATCCCGCTCCCAAGGCATAAAGTCTCTAGCTAATTGTTCTCGTTCTTTTTTGGGGAAAAATGACTCACCCCATTCGTTTTGGTATGGGATGTCATCCCAAGTTACCCGCACATGGGCATACCCATCTATCTGATCCCAGAACTTACGAACTAAACCCGATAGACCTTTAAGTGGAGTGAACGAACAGATAACCTGCCCGTTTCGGGACGCTGTACGAACAACAAGTTCTGAGAAAGTCTCATCTGGTGGTTGCTCATCAAGAACCACAAGGTCCAATTCAAAACCTTGCAAATGTCGGACTTGTTGGGTGTAGTTGGAGAAGTAAAGCTTAGACTTTCCTCCAGACTCATGCCAAATTTCAATGGCAAGGACGTTGGCTCCATCTGTTCGGATTGACTTGTCATCAATGCACTCCCTAGGAATAGATCCCGTGCCCAACTTGTAACTTTGCTTAATGTCATCACAACCTAACAACTTAGACTGTAATGTTTTGGCAACCTGTTCCCAAGACTCGCCAGAACACATAGCGATAATGGGTTTATCCCATGTTACGCCTTTCCAATCTTTAGGATACCGACCTGTTAAATGATAGGCAGTTTCATAGGTTGATGCAATTGTTTTACCTGCACGATTAGCAGCAATCATACCCCTACGGGAAAATTTTGCCCCAAGGTCAAAGAATTTCTGTTGGTACTTAAACGGCCTAAACCACTTTAAAGAGTTGAATTGCATATCTTGAGCAATTTTGTCCCTAGCAATTTTCATTGCTTTGAGTTGCTCAGAATCTAGCGTTTTAACTTTTTCTTTACCACCAGCCAGTTTGATCAAATGCTTGATAGCCCTATCTTTGTAGAGCGGAAGAACATAATCACTGGCTTCACTTTTTGCCATAGTTATCTCGTATGTTTAACAAGATTTGTGCAGCATAAGCTAGATAGTAAACTTCATCTGGCTCAAGCTTGTGTGTTCCCTGAAGGTCTTTTTGCAACCATTCTAGAGTTTTACGGGCACAAGCTTCAGCTTGGGATGACAGTCTGTTTTGGAAGATTTTGGATGGGTCTTCCATTACGCCCACGGGTCAGCAATGTTCTTGGCAGAAATACTAACAATGTCTCGGTCAATTAAAGTCCAAACCCCACCGCCTTTTTCACCAATTAAGAATGTGTGTACGCCACGACCTTCTTTAGTGTAAGTGCCATCAGGATTACGCAAAATACGTTCTTCAGTACGGGGGTCAATCCATGAATATTTTTCAGGAACTTTTTGGCCATACTTGTTAGTTTTTTCACCAACAGGAATTTGTTCTACAGGACCAGTAATCTGGTATGTAATCAAGCCGTTTTCGTATTTGCGGAAATCAATGTATACCTTTTTATCAGACTGTGGGTCTAATGGGTGAGGCATATTGGTTGCGCCAAAGTAATGCACCTGTGCTTCAGGGTCTGGCAAATCAGGATTACGTTTTGGCAAAACCCGTAATGGATCTTCAGGAATAATATCCTTTTTATCCACCCACGGGTTATCGTCTGTCAAATACTCTGAAGGAATTTTTTTACCCTCAAGAGCATTTTTAGCAACAGTGTATTGTTCCTCTTTTGGTTTACCAATAAGGTCCAATGAAATGTTTACTTTGTCGTAAACAAACTGAGCTAGTTCTTTAGCTGTTGGAAGGTCTTCCTTTAGCGATGCAATATCATACGTTGCCATACATTTCCTTATTCAGTTTTAGCTTCTTCTACAGTTTCTTCAATCAAGGTATCACCGATCTGAGGCTTGTGAGCTATCACATACTCAGCAGTCAAATGAATCTTTTCACCAGCAACAACGGCATAAATCTCGTTGGCTTCGTCACGAACAAAATCTTCAATAATCATAATAGTCCTTAAGCTGCGTAGTCTTTACTGCGGTTGCTAGGTTTAGTGAACTTGCCACTATTCTTAATTCCGTTGGTGTGTTGTGAAGACACTGTATTAACTTCATAAGCATTACACACTGCTTTAGCAACTTGATCACGCCTACCATTTTCAGCGGCATGGCCAGTTAATTTATCATTGATGCCTTTAGTGACACCCTTACGCATTTGTGCGCCACCATTAATTACTGTTCCATAGGACATAATAATCTCACTTTGTGTAAGAAGAATTTTTAAGATAGCCAGTGTTTCTAGCAGTGCCGTCATAGTCGCACTTGCAATCAACCATAACCTTTTGACCACGGCCAGCAGTTACAGAGCCACCAGTTTTAGGCGCACCTTGGTGTGGGCCACTGTAGTTAGTACCACCGCTACCACGAGTTACAGTAGTAACACCACCAGAGCCTGGTGTGTGCTTAGAGACATTGCCTTTACGATTGGGGGCTTGAGCCATCAATGTAGGGGCGTTATTGCCAGAGGTATATCCACTCATATCGAGCCTTTCATAAAAGTATGCATATATTACACCTTTCTCAGAGATTCCATAAACTCATTTAACGCATCATCCGCATCCCCCTCATCTTCCCTAGTCACATTTTGGATGTGTTCTACAGAAATTATGGGGGCACGAGAGGATTCAAAAGGAGCCAGTTTGTCAGCAATCTTGGCTTTGTCCTTGATATCTAGTTCATCAGACTGCATGGCATCAATTAAGACTTCCATGGCAGTTTTAAGGGGTGGCAGTCCACGGGAGGTACGCTCGTCATTTAGCTTGTTAAACAAAGCACCATATTCGGTAACCTTGTTAACTATGGATTTTGGGCGACCACCCGTTGCCTTTTGTGACCGAGGCGTAAAGTTGGTCATGTCAAACTCATCCACCACAGGGACAGTCTCAATGGCTTTAGGTTCAATCTGACCAGTGGCTAGTTTCATGGCTTTTTTCTGCGCTCGTCTAACTTTGGCGTAATCACGGGCTTTCTGCTTATCTTCTTCAGAATTAACAGTTGAGCCTTCAGGTCTTATTTCGTCAAACATTGCATACCCTTTTCAGTTCTAATCCAAGCATATGAGCCATTCACAGTGAACCCACGTTTTTTGTGGATCTTCATAAACCCATCATGTTCGGCACGAATAGAAGTAGAACATACCACGGGTATACCCCATCGGTTTGCCCACAGTATATGTTGGTCAATCATCTCATTAATTAACCTGACACGCAAGCGAGGGCTTAATTGTAGGTCAACATGGTGGAATTTGGCATTAGAGATTTCCTCATTGGCATAGGTGGTGTACCCACCCCTATCAAACCAACAGTACCCAAGAAGGGCATCTTCGGCAGCGTCCCCAATAAAGGTTTTAACAAGCTTGTTCCCACGGCAGACAGCAATAAACTCTTTGCTCTTGTCAAACAGTTGGACTGTCGTTGCAACAGTAACGTGCTTGCGGAACACTGCTTTGTCCCTAGTCAAGATGCCATCAGCCTCATGCCCAAAGATTGAGTCTGCCATGTCCACAATATCATCCACATCATGCAGTGGGTGTGCCAATGTCCATTCCATACTATTCCTTTGCAATGCAGCAATTGTATCCAAGAAAAGTTTTAAACAAAAATTTTTATACAGGAACACTTATACAGAATTATCCACAGGATATCCTCTTTACATAGGGGTAAACCCTAATAGAATGATTACGGGGCCATCATCCAGCCCTTGGGAAGGCAGGTAGCTTACCAACCCAGATAAACGTACTGAATCTATCAGTCTCTCTAGTAAGCAATGAACGGGAACATACAGGTAGAGCCCACTAGGGTTAAGTTAGATAAACAAGGTGCTACTGCTAGAAAGTTTCTTTCTAAGTAAAAACAGTGGATGCCATAGTTCGTCCACAGCTAACCATCACACAATCCCTTTCCCTACTAGTCATTAAGGTGTGTTGCGTCTTTGCAACAAGGAAAAGTTTTTGAGAAATTTCGGGGATGGGGGAGTGGGCCCCCCCTTTTTACAGGGCTTCCAGTGCTACCCCCTCCACTCTCCCCAGCCGAAAAGGTGCAGGGCATACAGTGGCAGGGTGATATGTGTGGTGTGACTACAACGTTTACATCATGGGCAGAGGGTTACAGAATAGACGGGGCAGGGCAGCGATCAATTAAGCCCGTTCAAAATGGCACAGTGAAACGCAAAACCCAGCGCAAAGCCCTTTAAATGCTGGGTTTGTGATCTGTTGCAGGGTTATGCAAAAAGCGCATAAAGTTGCAAATTGTGGGTGTCTGTTTGTGCTGCTGCTGTGTGGTCTGTGTCTGCTGCCAATTAATACTTACAATCAAATAGTTTGCAGCCACTAACATTGTATTAGGGTTAACCCTTAAGGGTTTTAAGTTGCTAGATATAGGGTTTGTACTTATGGTTTTGTGTGTTTTGTAGCGTTATATTTACTACAGGTGCTGGCCTTTTCCAGTAAAACACTAGACCGAAAGTAACTATATGCAAAACGTAAACCCTCTAATCGCTGCAGCACTCGCACCATTCGCACCTGCTGCCACAGATCCTACAATGTTGGCCCTTGTTGACGAATACGGGGCCTTAGATTCCCACATTAAAGCCCTGCAAAGTGATCTGGAAATGCTCAAAGCTGCCATTAAAGCGCAGGGCGCAGGTAAGCACGAAGGTTCTATGTATCGTGCAACAGTATACGAAAGCGCAGGGCGCACAGTTACAGACTGGAAAGCTGTTGCAGAGCATTTTAACCCGTCCTATCAATTGATCACAGCGCATACTTCTACAGGTGCTGCTACGTTGACAATTAAGCCTTCAAAGATCTAAGGGGCGCACCATGGATAAAAACACAATTTTAGACGTTATCGCTGCTGTCGCTGTGGGCCTTGTGCTTTGCATAGGAGCTTTGGCCTATTTTGACGTTCTAGTTAAATAAGGGGCACATTATGTATTGGACAGAATCATTGGGGCGCATAGAGCTGCAGATCACTAAAAAACAGGCTTTAAGCTGCAGCCATGCAGGGCCATGCGATCAAGATATTGCAGAGCTTATGAAAGCCCCTTCTATCAATAGACAATTGAAAAAATTAGATCCTGCGCTGGTGGCCCTGTGTCTCAAAGAATATGGGGCATGGAATGACACAGAATTAAGCGATCACACAGACAATTTAACCCGTTTACTGTGGTGCGCTTGCTGTGATATAGCGGAAAACCTGTAAAACGTACCCTGCAGACACTAGATATCTGGTGTCTGTGTGGTGCGCTTTGCACCCAAAACCTAGACCGAAAGTAACATTATGCGAATTATCCCAATTATCCCAATGACAAAAACACAAGCTGCAATAGCCTGTGGCACTCTCACAAGCACATCAAAAATGCCCTGTAAGTCTTACAGTCTGCCAACAGAAGCTTGCATAACGGGTTTCAAAATGGCACAGATAGAAGGCTCTATATGCTCTATGTGCTACGCAGACAAGGGTTTTTATAAAATGTATGCAAATAATATTAAACCTGCACAATTTGCCAGGCTTGATAGCATAGACAGCGAATATTGGGTTTCCGGTATGGTTTCCCATATTGGAAATGATCCATATTTTCGCTGGCATGATAGCGGAGATCTGCAAAGCCTAGAGCATTTTGAAAAAATTGTCGCTGTGTGCATGGAAACCCTTTTAACCCTGCATTGGCTGCCAACTAGGGAATATGGAATTATTAAGGCTTTTATTGCAAAGCATGGAAAAAATGCAATCCCTAAAAATTTAACTGTGCGCTTGTCTGCAATGTACCCGAATAAACCTGTCACTGTGCCTGTATCGCTGCAGGGTATCGCTGGTGTCACTGTGTCTAATGTCCACACAGACAAGCCCATGGGGAATGTATGCAAAGCACCAGCACAGAATGGGGAATGCAAAGATTGCAGAATGTGTTGGTCTAGTGCTGTGGTGTCATATGCGCTGCATTGATTAAATAAACCCGATTAAACCCGTCTAGAGCGGGTTTTTTTTGGTCTGCAGGTGCTGGGTTATCCCTGTGCCTGTTTTTTCGCTTTGCTGGGTGTCTAGCAGGGTTTTTTGTGCCTGTCTGTGTGGCAGGTGCTGCGTTGTGCCTGTGTGCCTGTTTTTACGGGCTTGCAGGTGCTGGGTGTCTGCTGTGTGTGGTGTCACTGTGTGCGCTTGTGCGCTGTGCTGTGGTGGCAGGGTGTGCTTTTTTCAATAAAAACAAGGGTTTACATCATTTTTTTAATGAAAAGGATTATATGAGATTCTATTTACCCATTAACTATTCGATTATCTCGATTATGTCCCTGCCACTTTTCGATTATATCGATAATATTATGTCGATTATCTCGGTGCTTTTTAAATTCAAAAAGACCCCCCCCTCAAAAAGTTTTGGGCCCTCTTTTTTTAGTAAGACTTAATTATGGAAATCTCAGCAGATAAAGGGTCGAGTCAATCAATGCTTGAATTTCATCGGCAATATTCTGAATCTCAGAGTCTTGTGGCAAAATTTTGCGTTTCTCTTCAAAGTATTCTGATAGATCATGCAGCTCAAGTTTGCCTGTTTTTTCAGGTGGGTAATAGTCCACAGGGAATTCAATGGTTGAATCGTATCGGCCTTGTATTGCTTCCACAAGTTCGTCAATCTTGGCTGGCAAAGCTTCATAGAATGCGCCAAGGGCTTGATGTTCTGCATAGGACTTTGATTGCCAATGCAAAATGTGGGTGTTGGTCGCTGAGTGCAACAAGGTCAGAACGAGATCACCAATTTCATTGTCCATGTGGGACTCCCAAGTGGGTTAAGACACGCCTAGCGGCTTCTCTGCGCCAAGGCTTGATGGTTATATTATCTGCCAAATCAAGCCATGCGTGAAGCTGCCTTTTGTAGGCTTCTTGGTAGGCTAGATTTTTGGTGTCGTAATCTGCATAGGACGAGTCTAGCCAAGTATGGCATCTGCTGCACCCCCACACTGAGTGGTGGTCATCGGCCTTGATTGAGCGGCCTTTGCCATGGATCAGCAGGTTGGAATGACACGCTACAGTTGTAGACCCATCCCCCCCCAAACAATTTTTTGAGGCTTCTAAAAGACAAGGCATACCTTCTGCAAGTTTCAGCAGGTCTTTGTCTCTGTAATACTCATGTTTTTGGTAGGTCAAAATGGCGCATCCTCATGGTTGTCAGGATTAAATTTAGGCACTTTATTGCCTTTGTCCATAGGGTTGGGGAATGGTGGGAATGGCCATATCATGCTTGTCCCCTATCCCTAATCAAATCCATTTGGACATATCCAGTGGAATCATCCAAAATTTGGATTATTTCATTGC
>Ga0209246_10000157_pt1 | contig 31374 bp, 49 predicted proteins | sample LauGreSpBDMM15SN_2_FD_187560 | JGI IMG/M metagenome (GOLD analysis project Ga0209246, IMG submission 187560) | Freshwater lake microbial communities from Lake Michigan, USA - Sp13.BD.MM15.SN (SPAdes) (version 2) | ecosystem: Environmental > Aquatic > Freshwater > Lake | place: Lake Michigan...
GGTACTCGGTAGGCAACATGCCCGCAGCCATAGCCAAGCTGTCGCCTTTGAGGCCCAACTTGGCAGCATCGTAGATTCGGTTTAAGCGCGCCTCTGTCGCTTCGACTTTGCGCGCCTCAAATGGAAGCGAGTAAAACATGGATTCTCCAGCCACGGGGTGCGTGTGCGTGGATTTTATACTAAAAAAAATTTTGTTTGCAGCCCCTACGCCACCGTGGCCCACTGGCCGCCGGCCCTACCCCCACCCCCTAAGTTAGTGAGCACTTACTTACAGCTAGGGTATGTGAGCACTCACTTACAAGTTAGTGAGCACTCACTTACAATTTGGTGAGTGAGCACTCACTTCACATGCCGGCCGGGCGTGGACCATGTGGACATGTCCACCGGTATCGGGCCAATGCATCACCAGGCACCGGGCCGGCGCGCATCACCAGGCGCGCGCATGCCGGGCGCATGTGGGCATTGTGGACCATGCAAAAACAAATTGTCCACATGGTCCACATGCATCCGCCGGGGCTTTTTGGCGCCGGTGACGTGTGGACAATGTGGGCACTTTGGACCGTCGTTTAAAATCGGCGGGCTATAACATTGTATACAGGTATTGTATACACTTTTATAGTTTTCTTATTTTCATATATATATTGTCCACATTGTCCACAAAGCCCCTTTTTCACTGGCGCGCCATGTGGGCAAATCATGGCGCGCGCCATGTCCGCAATTTTGCCCACATGGTCCACAAAAGTGTAAGTTAATTGTTTACATAGGGTTTTGCTTACAACATGTAAGTTATTGTTTTACAACGACATTTCAAAAGCTGGCACGATTCTCTTATGCTATATATATGAAAGGGTCAGATTTTTAACACTACTTAAAGGACAAACGACATGACACGCACACAATACAAACTGCACCAGCGCTGCATCCGCGACAATGGGCTTCGCTACACGCTAGCAAATGTCAGCGTAGGCGATAGCTTGACGCTAGCCAAGCTGCACCTACTGGCGAACATGGATGACATGCTAGCGTGGCGCGTACGCTGGATTAACCAGAGCGACACGACACGCGCTAATGTGATCCGGCTCACCAGTCCGCTATTGTAAGGAAATCATGTACACTATTAATCAATCAACTAAAGGGGCACAACATGACATTCGCATTTATTCCTAAAGCCGCATACAAAATCGGCCAAGTGATCCAAGTACACGGCGCGCCTATGCGCGTTGAAAGCTACACGCACACAGGGCGCAATGTGACGGCCGTTACGCTACCAGACGCGCCGCGCTTTAAGCGCATCGTTTGTATTTGCACCGACATGCCGGCCATTGAGGGGTGACAACATGCAACGCAATATTTTCACTCGACGCGGCCGCTTAGCGCTCGCTATCGTCAACACGGCCGGCGCGCTATTTTTTGTGGCTTGCTTGCTAGTGCTTATGCTGGCCTATTTTGACGTGTTGATCCCCTGATTTTCAGTCTATGCGCCACATGCGGGCGCATAGGCGGACAATCCGATCCGCTAACAGTAGAGTAAATTACATGCAAAATTTTCTAGGCTATATCGCGTATGAGGGACCCTCGCAAATCGACGGCGCGCCCATTGTCGTTATCGTTAACAAAATCGACGGGTCCGAAAATGCCAAAACCGGCGCCATTGTGCAGAGTTTTATCATTCGGTCCGACGTCGCACCGACGGACGCGCTGAAAACCGGCGCCGATGCGTCGATATGTGGCGCATGCGTGCATCGGCCGCTATTGGCAAAAGACAATGGCGCGGCCCCGTGTTACGTTAACGTGGGCCGCTCGGTCCGCTCGGTTTACGAAGCCTATCGGCGCGGCCGCTATACAAAAGCGGACCCGGCCACAATAGCGCGCGCGTTAGCGGGCAAAATTGTCCGGCTTGGCACGTATGGAGACCCTGCGGCCGCGCCGGTCCGCATGTGGGCGCAAATTACCCGGTACGCGGCCGGCCGGCGCGGATACACGCACCAATGGGACCGGCCCGGCTTCGACGCGGCCGCGTGGGCGCCGTTAGTTATGGCGTCGGCCGATACGATCGACGAAGCTGCAAAAGCTAATTTGCTTGGCATGCGGGTTTTCCGTGTGAGCATAGGCGTCGATAAGCAAGCCGGGGAGACAATTTGCCCGGCGTCGGCCGAAGCCGGCCGGCGCGCCACATGCGCCAAGTGCACACTATGCGCCGGCACGTCGATACAGGCGCGCGACGTCGTTATTGCGGACCATGCTAGCGGGCACGCCCGGCGCGTTATCCGTATTGCAGCATGATCAAAATTAAAACGACGCGCCCGGTTGGCGCGCGAATTGCAGACATCGGCGCCGGCGGGCGCGAATACAACATAAGGACCATAGACATGAATAAGTTATTCCCCACAATCCCGGCCGGTGAACCGGTCCCGTGTTTTAACTGTAACGGGCCATTGATTGATCAATCAACGGTCCCGGAACCCGCGCCAAAACGCGGGCAGCGGCGCGCCTACTGCAAAGCGTGCGACATGTTTACATTTTTTGATAAGGAAATTACCGAATGAGCTACACAATGAAAAAATCGATTAGCGGGCTTTCACTCGACGACATAAAGCGGATTTATGACAATAACCCTAATATGACGTTGAAAGAGTTATCGAATTTGACGGGATACGCTATCCCGTTTCTTAAAAAACTCTTATTGGGCGCCTGACAATGTCAGTCTATGCGCCGGCTCACGCGGGCGCATAGGCGGGCGAATTGTCCCGTTATTGGAGTAAATTACATGATCACAATCACGCACGGGCGCGCGCGCCTTACTGTACGGCCTGAGAATGCAGAACCGATTCGGGACCTACTGGCTAAGATCGACAAGGGCCGGCGCATAAAAATCAACCGGCCTAAGGGCGAAGCAAAACACGATAGCAGCAAGCGCGACTACCCGCAATTTAACCCGGACTGCATGCTAACCAGTGACTACATAACGGCCTACACGGCCCTGAACCATGCCCGGCTGCACTTGGCGCCCTGCACTATTGAACCCGCGTTAAATCGCACGCCGGCCGGGCTGGACCCTGCTATCCCTGAAGTGCTTGCGGAGGTGGAAGCATGACCTACGAAGTACAAACCCGCATGTGCACCAATTGGGAAAATGTCTGGACCGACGCCGATAACGACGTTTTAGTCACGTTTGAAACCTACGAAGCTGCACAAGCAGAACTCACGGGTTACTTGGCGGACCTCGCGCATTTTGTCAAAACGGGCGACTTGACAGACTACAGCCCCGACGATTATAGAATTGTGGAGGTGGCGCCATGATCGATATGCGGGTCCCGTCCTACGGGTTAGTTTTGCAACTATTGAATGCGGCCCTTTGCGAGTTATCGCACAATGAAACCGACGAAGCTATTGCCACCATTGAACAGGCGCGCACGCTGCTGGAAAGTCTAGGGGTTGACGCATGACCCTGTACTCAATCCAATTATTCGCACCGGGCGCCCGGTACAGTCGGGCCGTCGGGCGCCGTCTGGTGCCCCGGCACCGAGCGCAGCGCATCGCTGCATGGTTCAAGCAGCGCGGGCGCGACGCGTATATTGCACCAGCGAGGGTTATCAAATGAAAGGCGTGCCATATGTTGTGCGAGGGTTAACCCTAGAGTGCGAATTCGAATTTGAGGCCGGCGAACCATCTAATATTGATGAGCCGGGCTGGCCGGACATTTATACGCTGGTGGGCGCATGGTTGAACGGGGTTAACGTCACGGCCATCATTGATCCGGCCATTGTTCAGGAACTAGAAGAGCGGGCGCGGTGGCCGTGATTCTGGCGGTGCTGGCGGCCGCACTACTCGCAATTATTCTCAAACTATAAGGGGCCCAATGGGCCCCTTTTTTATTTCACCCGGACCAAGCCGGCCGGCGGTGCATCCTCGACCATACGGCGCAATTCTGATTTTGGCCGGTCGGCCATGTCGGGCGCGCAATAGATGTGCTTTTTGGTGTCATAGTCCCGTGACTTCAACCGGCCACAATCAACCCATCCGGCCTCTTTGAACGCATGCAGTAGCGCTTGCTGGGGCACTTTAACGCCGGCGGGTGCTGACCCTGCCAGCCGGTCGCAGACCGCGTGAAAGGGGCTACCAATGACGCCTTTGCTGAACTCGCCCACTTTTAAGCGCATGGCCTCGACAAGATACGATTCTGCGATGCTTAAGCCATGCTCGACTAGGTTCAGCTTGAACTCGGTCATCATTGGCGCTGCACCAGGATTGAACGCGCTCACATCACGCGCCGCTAGCCATGCACCTATGGCCGCGAAGCCGCCGGCCTTGTACCATGCCCACATCTTGGCGGCGGCGTCTGGGGTCATTCTGGGGGCGTGTGACCATACGCACATCCAGCGGCGATCCTGACTGTCTAAGCTGATGGGCACGGGGTCATTGGAGAACGCCAGCACGAAAACGCGGTTTGCCATCGCGTATGGGTGTAAACCCTTGCGGTTGATCGTGAGCATCTCGGGCGGCGCTGCAATGATAGGTTTCAAGCGGTTTGCCAGCGCGCGCCTTTCCTTGGCGTCTGGCTCTTTCAATTCGTTGAGAATCAGAATTTCAGACTCCAGAGCGTAGCCAAACTGGCTGCTCATGGTGTCGTTGTCCAGCAGCCCTCGGTTCTTCAGGTGGGGGCCACACACTGACCAGATGAACGGCGCCCACATGGTGTCTTTGCCTGACCCCTGATCGCCGCCATGCAGAATGGCATGGTTAACTTTAATCTCGGGGTGTTGCAATTTGAACGCCATCACATCTAGGACATGCTCTAACTCTTTGGCCTCGGGCACCAGCAGCCGGCAATGCTCAAGCCAAGGGGTCACATCACCGGCGGCGACTGCTGGCCGCGCATCGCGCCAGCGGTTGCCGTAGATGTCGCCGTCTCTGGTCACCAGCACCGACTCGCCGGCGGCGTAAGTGATGCCGACCAATGCCTTGGCGCCCTTGGCTTGGCGGTTCTCGTCATAGCAGATGGACGCTTCGATCTTGCGTCCGGTGTGGATCGACTTGCAACTGATGTGCCTGAACAGGGCGTTGAAGGTCTGGCGGGAGACTTCGCGCCTGTCTTGCATGTCAAAATAGCTCTCATCGTCCTGAATGTAGGCGAAGCGCTCGTACCAGTCGGCCTTCTCAATACGGCCTAATTCCTTGCGCTCTGTCTCTGCGATACGGGCGGCGGCTTCGTCTGTGAATATGTCGTTCGGCGTCAGCTTGGCAAGCGCGCCCTCCATCGCAGCGGTGAACAGTTCCTCACGCAGCCCAGGCGTGTGCTTGGGGCCACCATTCTCAGCCACCCATTCTAGGAAGGTGCGGGAGTCTAGATCGACACAATGGCCGTGCAGGCAGCAGTAGGCCCGATTGGCCGGCATGTAGCGCCCCTCTGGGTTGCCATCGCTATGCTCAGCAGAGTTAGGGCAGATCACGCCAGCCCAGCCCTCTTGGTTCGGTTTGGACAGCAGCAGCCCCTGCGCTGACAGCCAAGTCATCACATCGTCAGCGCCATCGTCACTGATGCGGATGGGGCGCAGGGTCAGGCTGTCGGCAGGCGCCGGCGTCACGCCAAGCGCGGCGCATATCTCGGGCAGACTGTAGTCACGCTCTGGGTGGAACTCGACCAGACGGGCTTCAAAGTTATCACGCCCAGGCTTCAAATTGACCGAGCCAGGCAGACGGAAGTTACGCACGGCATTGATGGCGCCAGGGTCTGTATAACCGGCGTCTGCGATGGCCTTGATGGCCGCGCTGAACTCGCCCTTGGTGGGCTGCTCGTTGAAAGCGTAGCCCCACTGAAACGAGCCGGCTGATGTCTCCATGATCCAAGTCGGCGGCAGGGGCGGCGTCTTGCTCTTGGTGCCTATGTCGTCCAGCATCATCACCAAGATGTACTCGCAGTTGGCGGCGCTGGCGCTGACATGGCCGTCTTTGAAGCGCTCCACGATAAAGCTGGCGGTGTTGCCATACCATGACTCGCCGGCCTTGGTTCTGTGGCTGGGCAAGAACGCCGGCCAGGTGGCCTTGACAGCCCCATCGGCGTGAAAATCCAACGCCCCGTCTTTTAATTTGGGTTTTTGCCTGACTATCAGGGCTGTTTCGCCCTCTGGGGCCAAAGATGCTATAAACTCGATCATGTTGTCCTTCTCCTTGAAGTTGTAGCCCCGGCCTTACCGCCGGGGCTTTTTTACGAATACCTTGTTGTGGTGACACCTTCAGCCGCCAGCGGCAGGCCATCGGCCCAAGCTGGTGGTTCGCACATGACGCGGTGCATGGCTGCGCTGACTGACTCGGCCACGGGGGCCGGACACTCAGCAACAATCTCATCATGTACATGTAGGACGACATCATCTATCTGGCGCAGCGAATGGCGCAAGATGTCATGGGCCACGGCCTGCGTTACATTCTCGCAAGCCAGACCGCGCCACAGGCGGGCACGGGGCCATTCTTTGGCATCGGCGGCGGGTTTCCAAGCAGCTTTGGTGTATGTCACATTGCCTTCGTCATCGAATTTGGCGTTGGGATAGCACAGCACCCTGCCGGAAGGAAGACTGTACCAGAGCATCTGGCCGTCAAACATATAGGTAACCCGACCCGCGCTAAATTCATGGCCTTTATTTCGCATGGCGCGCATGTAGGCGCCCTCCAGCGCGCTGCCGTGCTGCATGGCCCAAGGGTTTGCCCTACGCCACCCATCCACGGCGCGCTGGACTTCTGAGCCGGACAGGTGTATGCCGTAGGCGCGCCCGAACACCTCAAAGGCGCCAGCCCCACCCAGAAAGCCAAGGGCCAACTCTTGCACCTTGCCGACCTGGCGCTGATCGCCGGACACTGCCTCGTAAGGCACCCGAAAGGTGGCGGTGGCGTTGACTTTGTACGGGTCAAGGCCCGAGCGGAACACGTCCAGCTTGGCCTCGCCGGCGGCGCACTTGGACAGCCACGGATGCACGCGGCCCTCAATGGCCGACCAATCGTAAGCGATCAGGACATGCCCAGGCTTGGCTATCAGTGAGGGCCGGAGCATTGACTTGAGAACATCAGTAATGCGTCTTCCAAATCTTGGAGTGATTGAGTGTCCGCGCACCATAGCGTTGCGTACTTCATCAGGGTCTTTGGCGCATTTGCGGGTAAAGTTGTGAACCTGTGCGCCATAGCTTGACGCACGTCCGGTGGCAGACCCTCCAGCAAAAACGAAAGCGCCTCGGACTCGGTGATCCTCCTCATCGGCAAGCTGTTCAAGGCGACTGAATTTCGCAACCGAAGACGCCCAGAGGTCGTCCGCGCATTGAATAACGTCCGCAACATGGGCCGGAATCTCATCGTGGTTCTCCATCGCAAGCAAGTTAGCCCGCACAGTCTTGTCAATCGAATACTTCTCGCCCGTCCACATCAGCTTCTTGGCCTCTGGGCCTACGCGCTCCAAGACCCACTCGCGCATCTTAGGCGAGCGCACGCTGGTGATCTGGCCCTCGGTCACCTCGGCCACGATCTGCTGGATTTCTTCTGTTTCCGCAGCGGCAAAGCGCACGGCAGCGGCGCACAGCGGGGCGTCCACCAGCACGCCACGGTCGTTGATGCGCTCGTTGACGTGGTAGTCCTCCAACTCTTGGTCTGACAGTGGCCGCATGCCTTTGCTGATGGCGCGCATGGCGCGCACGTCTTGCTCGCAGTAGGCCACCATCTCGGCCATCAGGTCGGCGTCCTCACGGAACGGCGGCACGCACAGCAGCCGGATCAATTGACTGCCGCGATGGTCTTTCTTCATGCTGGCGCCGGCAAACCGGCCAGCGTCCTCAAGCGAGCCAGGCGCGCAGTTGGCTCTGGCCTGCGCGGCGGTGCAGTAGAACTGCTCCAGCTTGAAGTCCAGTTGCAGTACATACCAGAAGATCAAGCGCTCAAAGGCGGCATTGTGGGCGTAGATCAAGCCTTTGTGCTGCGCCACCTCCGTGGGGAACGGGCGCCAATGTTTCTCACGCCAAGCGCTGTCGTCTGTAAGGGACATAGGCACCCATGTCTGCACCTCGCCATCGTCAAAGGCGTAGGACATGCACAGCACCTCGGTCGAGGCGTGTTGGGCGTAGTTGTAGACGCCGTGCTTTTTAAGGTCACAGTGGCTGCGGGTTTCAAAATCTAAGTAGAGCATTTTCCAATGCCCACTCTTGCGAATGAGCATCAGGAAAGGCAGGGGGCCACAATTTGGGTTTCAACAAGTCGCGGGGGAAAGCCTGAAAATCCGCGAGTCGCCATCCTTGTGTGCAGGCTTAACAGCCCCCTTACATTACGCTGCGCGGCGGCGGCGTCCGGCTGGTGCTGGCGCCTCCTCGGCGGCTACAGCTTCAGCCTCTGCGGGCTTTTCATCCGCATCCATGCTCACCCACTCAACGACTTGAAACACTGGCGTGTAAATCTTGCCGTATGACTTGTGCGCGTAGTGATCTTTCTTCAGCTTGACGGTAGCCACTGGCTTGGTCTGATCCTTCTCGACTTGCTCGGCCAAGGCGACTGCCAAGGCTTGCACGGCGCGCTTGCCGCCCACGCTTGTGGTGGTGAACCGCGCTTCCATGCCGGCGTCTTCGCCGGTCAAACACTTGAGCGACATGCCGACTTGCGTCTCCCAGCCCTTCTTAGCGCCGGGTGGTGCAATGTCGAGTTCAGGCAATGGCTGGCTGACACTTGCCATCTTCTCGCCAAGCACTTCACCGTCACCCCAAGCGATAAAGCCGTGGACAAACGAGAAAGGATTGACGGCCCAAATGGCGTCATCTTCGACTTCGGTCTGGTCAGCACCGAACACCCAGTGGCCGGTCTTGTCCATCTTGAGGATGACAACGCCGGCTGGGCCAACATCTGCTTGGATCGAACGCAGGGAAGTAGCGAGGGAGGCGACTGCTGGCAGACCAGCGGATTTGAATACAGTTAACATAATTTTACCTTTACATTATTTTAGAAAGAGCGGCGTTTAACTGCTGCCCGATGAGTACAACTGCTGGCCGAGGATCGCTCTCCGGTGCAATTGTGGTGCCTGAAGACACCGCCACCACAAGTTCAGGCGGCAGTGTCAACTTGCTCTTTTTCAGCAACTTCTCCATTTGAGCAGGGCTGAGTAATTCTTTGCTGTAGATGTCTTTAAGCTCAAGACCTTTGCCGTCAAGCCAATGCACCACGTCTTCTTCCTTCACCCACGATCTTGTCGCACGCTTGGGCACCATCTTCCAGCCCGTAACGGGCTTACCCTTCTTCATCATCTCCTCGGCCAGCGCGCGAAGGTCTTTGATCCACGCTTCCAAGAGGTCTGCATTGTGGAGATACGCGCCGATCTTGTCAACGTCTATCGCGTCCATCTTAATTGCAACAGCGCGGTCAACAGCGCCGGTCATCACGGGGCACACCGGCTTAGCGTTGCACCAGCGGCAGTGGTCGCCGTTCTTCAGGGGCGCGTCAGCCAGACCGGCTGCGGTAACTGCCTTGACCAGATCGCGCTCAAACTGTTCGATACGGGCGCGGGTGGTCGTCCAGCGCTTGATCTCTGGCGGTTGGATGATGATCAGTTCGATTTCTGTTGCGCCGTCAAACACCCACCGCGCCTCGGGCGTACGCATGCTGGCGGCAGCGTAGAACATCAGTTGCTCGTTTTCTTCAGCCGACACGGCAACGCCAGTGCCAAACTTCCAATCAAGAATGATGGCTTTGCTGCCGATGCGGCCCATCAGGTCGGTCGATCCAAAGACACCAGGCAACAGATCACCAAAGCCGACACGTGTCTCGACTTCGTACTCCATCGTCTTGTCGGGGTCTACTTCGTCAAGCAGCGACAGGCCCACCATAATCTTCTCATCGTACAGGTCTTGCGTCAGTACTTGGTCTTTGTACTGTGTGCCGATGACGTCAACGCTTTGGTCTTCCAAGATGGCGCTGATGGCGTTGTGTAGCAGCGTGCCTTGGTCGGCGTGGCTGTTGCTGGGTTTGGGCGGCATCTTCTGCACCAAGGCCACTGAGCCTGGGCAGGCCATCACGCGCTTGGCTGATGAGCCACCTACGATGTTACTGTGCAGCATTTGTAGGCTCCTCTTGAGTAAAGACAAATGTTTTTAAGTAGCTGTAGGTTTCATGCTCTACGCTATTAAATTTGCCCGCGGGGAACTGGTCTTGCGCCCACTTTAAAAGAATTTGCTTTGCTTCTTCCACTGTAATCTTGAGTTCCATTTGACTGTCCTTTAGTTGATGAGGCGTTCAGTGTAGCATAAAAAATAAAAGTGTGCTAAACTTTTTTACATGCTTGAAAAACAAATCGAACGCTACCTTGTTGATCGCGTCAAAGCGCTTGGCGGTGTGGCTTACAAATTCACCAGCCCCGCGCATCGCGGCGTGGCCGACCGCATCGTCTGCTTTCCTAACGGCCAGACATGGTTCGTTGAGGTCAAGACCGAAGGCGGCAGGCTGTCGCCCTTGCAGAAGGTTTTCATGTCGGACATGGCACGCATGAATCAAAACTACGTATGCCTATGGAACAAAGAACATGTGGATGGATTTCTAAATGCAATTGCGTGCTTACCAAGAGACAGCGGTAGAGGCTGAAGTTGTTTGCGCTGACTTTGACGAAGACTGCGAAGGCGTCAAGGACAAAGTTAAATGTTGGCTTCATCAACCGGAATGCGGGCTATGCCCATTTTTAAAACAGCCAAAGGACGGCGAATGCAATTAAGGCCATACCAAGAGACAGCGGTTGACTTCCTGTACGAACACGACCGCGCCATGATCTTGGCGCCCGTGGGCGCAGGCAAGACGGCCATCACGCTGACGGCCATGCGAGACATGCTGGCTGATGGCGTGGTCGAGCGCTTCTTGGTGCTGGCGCCCAAGCGCGTCTGCACGGACGTGTGGCCGGTCGAGCAGCCCAAGTGGGCACCAAACCTGACGCTGGCCGTGGCGGTCGGCACGCCAGCCCAACGGGCGGCAGCGCTCGGTGGCGGCGCGCAGATCATCGTGACCAACTACGACAACATCCAGTGGCTGGCTACCCAGAACCTAGCGCACATTGACGGCATCGTCTATGACGAGTTGACCAAGCTGAAGAACCCGTCCGGCGCGCGGTTCAAGGCGCTGAACAAAGTCATCGACAAGATCAACATCCGCTGGGGCTTGACCGGCTCGTTCACCAGCAACGGCTTGGAGGACGTGTTCGGCCAGTGCAAGATCGTTGATCAGTCATTGCTGGGCCGCAGCAAGGGCGCGTTTCAGCAGCAGTACTTCATCCTGATCAACAAAGAGTACGGCGATTGGGCGCCGCGCCCTGGCTCACTGGCGCAAGTCATGGAGCGCATCAAGCCGGCCACCTACCTATTGGAGCCAGGCGAGTACAAGGACACGCTGCCGCCGCTGCACACAGTCGAGTTGCGCTGCGACATGGACATGCTTGACTACAACACGCTCAAGAAGGAGTTCGTGCTGGAGTTCCCCGAGGCGCGCATTGTGGCCGTCAACGCGGCTGTCGTGACGCAGAAGCTGCAACAGATGGCAAGCGGGTTTCTGTACACCGACACCGGCCCGCGCTGGTCGTCCAGCCACAAGTTTGACCGGCTGGAGGACTTGCTGGCCGAGAACCAGCGGGCCAACACGATTGTCGTGTACCAGTACAAGGAAGAACTGGCCGAACTCAAGCGCCGGTTTCCACACGCGCAGACGCTGGATGATGCCGGCGTTATTGAACGATGGAACGCCGGCCAGGTCGAGTTGCTGCTGGTGCATCCAAAGTCAGCGGGGCACGGCCTGAACCTACAGCACGGCGGACACCACATCGTGTTCTTGTCGTTGCCGTGGTCGCTAGAACTCTACGAGCAGACCATCGGGCGGCTGCACCGCAGCGGCCAGAAGATGCCGGTCTGGTGCTATGTCTTGCTGACGCACAAGACAGTTGACGAGAAGATTTGGGGCGCGCTACATGACAAGCGCACATTGTCGGACATTGCATTGGAGGCTTTGAAATGAGACGGATTGATTTATGGAAGGCGCAGCTAAAGGCCGCGCTGGCTGAGATGAAGATACGGCAGAGGGAGGCAAACGCGGCAACGCGCACTGTCGCCAGGTTGGACAAAATAATTATTAAGCTAGAAAGGAAGATTTATGACTACATGGCGAAGTCTTAACGCAGAACTGCGGACACTGACCGAGGCGCAAGTGCTGGACATGCTGATGGAGGAGCGCAAGAACCAGCGCCGCGTGTCGGTCTTGGAGCGGCTGCACCAACGCTACAACACGCTGCGCGTCAGCCGTGAGCGGATTGAACTACTACAGGAAGCCAAACATGTTTAGGTACATCTGGACAGAGTTGCGAACGATGCTGAAAACTGTGACGCCAGCGCAGGCCGTGGCGCATGAGTTGATCCACGCCGAGCATGCGCTGCTGCAAGCCGAGACGGGGGTCGAGTACGCCCAGGCGCTGGTGACCTACAACAAGAACCGCATCAAGCGCCTCAAGGCGTACTTGGGCAAAACTGAGGAGACGACATGACTACAGAAACAGGCGGGCCAGCGTTTCCGTGCCACCCCGGCATTGAAAACCCAATCTATGACGGCATGACCCTACGCGACTATGCGGCGATCAAGGCGATGCAGGGTGATCTTGTTTCTGGAGTGCATCCAGACAATTTTGATGCAACAGCAAAACGCGCTTACAAAATGGCCGACGCCATGCTGGAAGCGAGGCGAGCATGAACGAAGAAGTTCGTAAAGTCAAGCCGTATCCGGCAGTACCCGCCGACATAGACCCAGTGCCGGATACATGGCACACGATTGGCGCGTGGATGCTTGGTGGAATCATGACGGTGCTGGCAGTGATCTGCTTGGGACTGTTCTTCACTGGTCTTTACATTTGGAGTTTACTGATATGAAAAAGAGCCTACACCTGATAACTGAGTTCTTGCCGCGCAAGTGGCCCTGCTTTGCCGTGGGGTTTATAGCCAGTGGCAATGAGTTTATTTTGCACCTTTGGCTAGTGTGCTTCCGTGTTCGGTGGGGGTATTGATATGAAAAAAAGCTACATCACAGGAAAAAACCACGACTTCTACAGCAGGGGCAAGGCGATGTTTGACCAGATACAGCCCATTACCCAAGGCATTCCTCAGATTCCTCAAGAGCATTCCTCAAAGCGTACATGGGTAGGGCTGACAGAGTGGGAGCGTGAGGCTATTGCGATTGAGTGCGGGGCCATGTCTGCTGACTGGCTGGTGTTTATGGAGGCTGTGGAACGGGCTTTGAAGGAGAAGAACACATGACTGATGTATTTAAACTGATTGAGGCTAACGGTCTGACCCTGCATGGTGACATTGAACACTTTGCCGAGCTTGTCCGTGCTGATGAGCGTGAGGCGATTCTGGATTTGGTGGACAGCTACGCAAAGAACAACACGGACTTGGCAGATGCCATCCGAGCAAGGGGGAACACATGACCAAAGACGAAGCACTGGCAGGGGAGCCTGTGACATGGGGGGTTGACTGGAGCAATGTCGGGGATATTCCCTGCGTCAGCATAATCAAGCGGTTACCTGATGGTGACATTGAAGTGCTTGCTGTTGAGTACGGCCCACCACAGCGCCCGTGGGTAGGGCTGACAAATAACGAACTGCAACCGATTGCTGACGAGTACCGTATTCTTTTTGGCAGTTGGGTTGAAGACTTTGCCCGAGCCATTGAAGCCAAACTTAAGGAGAAGAACGTTTGAAGTGCCCCGTCTGCAACGTCTGGACAGCTGTCAACGAGACTAGAAACAAAGAAGGCTATACACTACGCCGCCGAGAGTGTGGCAACGGCCATAAATTCATAACGGAAGAACATGTCAAACTTCAAAACTTGGACGCAAGAAAACCTAGCAGCGTTCGCGCAAGCGGCAAGCGACAAGATGATCCAGCAAGATGACCGGATTCAGCAGCTTCAATGCGACCTCAAGGACGCCATTGCAGCGTACCGTGCGCTTATGAAAAAGGGCGAGTCCCCGCCCGATCAATGATCAGCGCCTGACGGCGCGGTGAGGGGCTGATGCTGACATGCGTCCAGGCGTCAAACTCACGGATCACTTGGTCAAAGGGTAAGTCGGACGCTATCAAAGCGCGCACAACTTGATCTGGCGTCATGCCTGGCACTCGGATGTCAGCCGCGTATCCCAAGCGGTGCTGGCTGGTGTCCTTGCTGCCTACGCTGTCGTTGACTTGCTTGGATCGGAATGCTGAGTTGATCATAATCGGCTTGCCGTCCAGCAGCGTCTTGACCTCCTCCAAGAACTCAGCCAGCTTTTGCAAGTTGGCGAGTTCTGTCTCGTTGGGCGTGTTGTCAAACTGGCGGTGGCTTGTAGCGGTCAGTTCCGCAAGGGAAAAGTGTGGTGTCATTTTTTAGCCTTCATGTCCATAATTTTCTCAAGCGTGCGGCCACCAAAGTAGAAAGACATCACAAGCATGCCCCACTGGCCCAGCAAAGTGACGTAGGTTTCGTTAACGTCTAGTTTAAATGCGCTCATCATGGCGAACACGAAGTAGCCAATAAAAATGGCAATCAGCGTCATGGGTCGGATGTTCTTGGATAGCGCAGAGTCAGACGACATGTCCGACTTCAGCCGGTCAGTCAGATTGTTCTGCTCCGTCTTGTACAAGTCCGTGTCGTTTGCCATCTTGGCTAACTCGCCGTCTTGCGCCAGCTTGGTTAGTTCCAGTTGCGCCCGAGCCTTGGCCTCTGGGTCTGGGATCAGTTTGTCAATCAGCTTACCGCCGACTTGTAAGAGCGCGTCAAGTCCAATCATTGTTTACTCCTTGAAAGCATGGTTGCTGCGATTTGTAACATGGCGCGGGTGCTGTCCATGTCCTCTGGCTGGGTGGCCCAGCCGACTGTGATCTGGCCGACAAAGCGCCCAGGCTCCGGCGGCACTGAAATGCGGCAAGTGTAGGCCACGCCCTTGGCGATGTACCACAGGCCCATCTCTGACTGCGCCGATTTGTAGTCGCTGCATGGGATTTCGTTTGCCATCAGCTTGACCACATCAGCGTTGTTGGCGGCGTTCTGGGTAAACAAGCCGACATCCAGCCCGTCATTCGTCTTGTCTCTGCCGTTCTTGCCGTAGGCGCGGTACAAGACTCGCGTGCCAAACATGCTGTTGACCTTGAAGACCGCCACCACCAGCGCACCAGACTGCTTGAACAGGTGGGCGGCGGCGTCTTCTACGCGGTCTTCGGCGATGGACGGAATCTTCTTGGACTCCTTGTATGCGCCGATCAGCAACTCTTGGTTCGTGTATACAAAATAGCCGGCGAAGGTCAGCACGGCCATCAGCACCATTGCGAACAAACGGAACGGGCTGCTGACGTATGCCAGCACCTTGTCAACTAGGCTCAGTTGCTCTGCGCTCATCTTTGCTGCTCAAGGATGCCAAGGCTGAAATAAAGGATAGCGCCCAACAGGCTGAAGAAAACAAGCGCCAACAGCGTAAGTTCAATCGCCTCGTCCATTTCTGCTTTGCGTTTGTTTGCAGCCTCACGCTCACGCCGAGCGTCATGGGCAGACTCAACATCCATCGCCGCTGCTCTGGACTTAATTTTGTTCCAGACGTCTATCTTTCCCGCCTGCATAAACAGTAGCTGTAACTCATCTTCAAAGCGCTTGGCCTGATCCAAGGCCATCTCAATCTGGATGGCCGTGCCCATTGACGACTTGGATTTCTTGGCCTGAACAGCGGCCTTGGTGGCGGTGGACTTTGCGTCAAAGTACTTGCCCAGCACAGGGCCAAGGCTGGACACATCGTCAACGGTCTTGCTGACCTTCTTGATCAGCGCGACTGCTGCCTGTATGCCTGCCAACGCGCTCAGTGGATCAATCATTTCTTCTCACGCCACTTTAGACACCAGACCAGCAGCCGGTCAGGCGTCCACGTCCACTTGATGCACTCAAAGACAGGCGATTGCGCCGCTGGCGGTGGTGGCGGCAGCGCTTCCATGACTACATCAGGATTTTCTTCAGCATCTCAGCGGCAAAGCCTGGGCCTAGCAGCGTCACTGCAATCAGCGCGTACAGGATGTACTCAATGCGGCTCATGCGCTTGCTGCCTTGCTCAAACGACTTCTGGATCGCCTCGTAGCGCAGCGCACAGATTTCCTCGTGCGTAGCTAGCTTGGCGTCTGTGGCGTCTATCTGGTTCACTCTGCGGCCTCTGGCGTGTTGCCCTCTGCCAGCCACTTCAAGTACTCTTGGTAGTCTGTGTTGTCCACAGAAAATGGAATGCAAGCGCCATCAGACAGGCGCTTAACGCAGTTTACAGCTTGGCCCATTGAGTCAGGTAATTGTTGGTACATGATTAAAGCTCCGCAGAAGAAAGAATAAATGCAGTTCCTGCGCCCCAACGCAATAAAGCACCTTTGCCAGTAGTTGTGCCACTAGCACCCATGTTTACAGTTGTTTGATTAGTGGTGATATTTGTAGTTCCTGTGCTGGTTACCGTATACCCCGCAACACCATCTGCGATAACAAAATTTCCAGCAGTTGCAAAAGTAACAGTAGGCGCGGAACGCATAGTTACCGGATACGAAACATAGACTTGAGCACCAGAAGAAGTACAAACCCCAACACCAAAATCACCCGCTGCTGTTAAAGAAGCGTTGTAGCAATACCGCTGACAAAGCGCCAACTCCGTGCCATAAGGCCGATAGTCAAAGCTGGTGGCTGTGCTGCCTTTTTCTAGCTGTACAAGGCTCAATGTGCCGGTGTTGAACTCGATGTTCAGGTTCGTGCCTCCAACAGCAGCGCCCGTCACACCCGAGGCAGCGAATGAGCCAGCACCAATTTTGCCTTGTGCTGTGCCTGAGAACGACAGTGTGTAAGTGCCAGACTGAAGGTTTAAACCCTCAACCACTTGAATCAGCGAACCAGCAGAGATAGTCAGGGTTGTGACATTCTCAACAGTTGCAAAGGTGTAGGTGCAGCCAGACGCGCCTCCCTTCCAGCGGTCATGCCCGTATGCGCCAGCAGCAAGCGTTACCGTGCCAGAAACACCGCGCTGGTTTACATTAAAGTTGCCATTGATGATGACATTCTTTGTGCCAATCGCTTGGCCGTTGATTGTGGAAATTACAAGATCACCAGCCATTACATAGCCTCCAATTGTTCAGGTGTTGGTCGTGCCAGCGTTGGGTGATCCCATGCAGCAATGTAGTCGCCCTTGCCGTCAGAGTCGTTCTGCAAGCGGATGGTGGTCAGGAAGTCCTGCTGAGTCAGCGCGGGGTACAGCGCCATGATCTTGTCGTAGAGTGTCATCATGCTGCCCTCACCATTGATGCTTGAAAGTATGTTTCATAAGCGGTTGGAACAAGTGCTTGACCTGTTACTAAAAATCCATAAACTTCAATATAGTCAGTAGAGCCGTTACAGTAAACAAGTGCCGACACAATAAACTGACCGCCATCACTTTGAACAGTGTTTCCTCGCTTGTATTCAGCACCGTTTTTATACAACATGGTTCTTCCTGTTGTGTAAGAAGCGCCTACCGCGACAGAAGCATTTACCTGATAGTAGCCAGCAACAGTGGGGGTAAAAGTTGATGACGCAAAGTTGCTATTTGTATCAAATTCTTCTGTGGTAAACGTTATTTTTGTTGCGGTAGAACTTGACAATGTTTGTGCGGAGCTTTGATACGCACTAAACGCAGGGCCGTTGCCAGCTACATTGGTAGCCAGCATTGCCTGAGACACTACTGCGGTGCTGCCAGTGGTAACCGCTGTGCCAGTTTCATCTGGCAAAGTGATGGTGCGGTTTGTGTTTGTGACGGGTGCTAAAAGGGTGACAGTGCCCGTGCCGGTAGCGCCACCTTGTACGGCTAATAAACTCATGCTGCCTCCAGTGCGGTGATGCGGGTTGTCAGGGCTGTGATGAGGGCTTGCTGTTCTTGAATGATGGCTTGCAGTTCATTTACACAGGCAGCAAAGTGACCGTCCAATGGGCCAGTGCCAATGCTTTGGTAGATTGGATTGCCGTCTGCGTCAACAGCGTCTTTCTCGCCAGTGACTGCGCTAGGAAATGGGCCTTGCAATTGGTCAGCAATAAAGCCTTCACCATCAGAGCCATCAACTTTCCACTTGTACTTGACAGGGTTGAGCAGCGCGTTTCGGGATAACGCTCCCGTCATTGGCTGAATGTTTTCTTTCAGGCGATAGTCAGACGCAGAATTGTAAGTAGTGCCAGTGCCGTTTGTGGCAATGTCGCCTACACGACTGCTGTTGTAATAAATCTCTTGAATAATCCCTGTTGAAGTTGTGCGGCCTACGCGTAGCGACCAATCACCACTTTTGGCAACCTGTATGTTGTCGCCGCGCAAACGAATGCCAACAGCAGTAATGTCTGTGCTTGTAGTACCCACAAGAACATCACGATCAGAGGTGATGCGCATGGCTTCTGCGTTGTTGGTTTGAAATATTAAAGCGCCAGCTTCATAGTTATTTAAAAGAGAATTAGAACCGCTTACTTCAAGCAAAAAACCATCCGTTGTGCCAGTTCCGGTAGTGCTGTTTTGAATTCTTATTGCTGGACTTGTAGCGCCATAAATCTCTAGCGGCTTAGTCATGGATGTTTTACCAATGCCCAAATTACCCGCGCTGTCAAACCTTGCGACTTCCGCACCGCCTTCAGCAAAAGCAATGGTGTCAGCAGCGGGGAAGAAGATGCCTGTGTTGGTGTCAGTGCCTGTTAGCGCAGGGGCGGCTGCTGTGCCGTCAACATCGCTAATGCCGGTTGTGCCGTTTAGAATTAAACTCATAATTGTTTCCTTAGAGAACAACCCAACGGCTGTTGGTTGGGACTGTGACTACAACGCCGCTGTCTATGCTTATTGGGCCTGTAGACATGGCGTTTTTGTTTGTCGTGATTGTATAGCTTGTAGTGACGGTCTGGCCGTTTTCCACGAACACCTCGTCTGGCCCGCCGCCAGTGGCCCCGCCGCCGAGAGCGCCCCAGGCGCTGGCGCCGTAGCCTTCAAACTTCGTCAGCGATGAGTTGTAGCGCACCATGCCGGTGACCGGCGTAGGGCGCTCGGCAGTCGTGCCCACGTTCAGTTTAGAGGCCGTAGCGGCTGTCAGCGAGATGGTGGTGAAGTAGCCCAGGTTGGGCGTGTCAGAGCCAATGATCGGAGGCGCGGCGAACGAGGCGGTGGTCAGCGTCACGCCGATGTTGTCGGTCGTGAAGATGGGTACGTCCAAGGCGTCAAACACGGCGTACTTGTAGCTGGCGGTGCTGAGCAGCCAAATGTTCGCCATGCCCCGCGAGTCTAGGATGATCGGGTTGGTGTTGGTTGTAACGCCCGCAGCGTCCACGTAGGTGGTGATAGGCGTTGTAGTGCCCGCAGCGTAGGTGTACACCTTCCCGCCCACCAACGGCTGGCCGTTGGCATCGAAGAATTGTTGCTTGGGATTGGGGGAGAGCAAGGCCATGTTTATTTTCCGATCAAAGCGTTCTTAATCTCTACATCTGAAGGCCGCATGGCGTTTTTGTTGCGTTGCGCCGCTTGCGTTTTTGGGCCTTGGCTACCCGATGATACAGGTCGCGCTGCGCCAAGCTGCTCTTGAAGCGCCTCAGCGGCATCCAGCATCTGTTCGCGCTTAATGGCCGCGTCACGAATAGTTTGGGCATTGGTAGCGCGCTTGGACATCTCATCAAACGCGGCTGCTTTTTCGCGCGCCTTAACAATGGCGCTTTCAACCCAAGCGCGATCCATCATCTTGGCTGCAACCGCTTTGTCGTTCAGCGCTTTCATGCCAGGCACAATATCGGCCAAATCAACTTTGGTTTTTTCCCACGCGATTTTTTGTTCCGCGCTCATCAGCGCTGGCGACCGGCCAGACGCAAGTATGTCGGCAGCACCGGACAAGTTCTTGCCCGTGCTTTCGATGACTTGGATGTTAGGCGTAGCGCCGCGCAGTGTCTGATCGGCGGGCACTAGCTTGCCCGATTCGTCAAACACCAACGGTGTGCCGCCGGTTGCGGGTTTGCGCGCCGCCGCTTCGGCCTCGGCGGCAGCAGCTTGCGCTTGCAAGTCCCGCGCTTCATACATTGCTCTGAGCCGCGCATCTTCTGCACGCAATGCGGCTGTCTGACCGCCACCGACAGGCTCACGGCCCATACCAAGTTGTGGCGTGCCCGTTTCAGGCCCGACAAAGGTAGTGCGCGGCGGGTACTGGTTGGGCTGCATTACAAAATTAGGCGGCGTAAAGGCGGCTTGCGAATAGTCGTAAGGCGCCAGCGCGTTGATTGGCGCGTTTGGTTCGACCGGACGCAAACCACTTGGGATTGGCCGGTAGTCTTGCGGCATGGCCCGCGCACGTTGGTATTCTGGCGTTGCCATACGGCGCGCCATTAAAGCAGATGTAATGTTGCCTACGCCTGCGCCTACGCCCGCGCCGATAATTGCGCCGGTATACCCGAGTGGTGAACCTATGACCGCGCCAAGAGTGCCTGGCACCCCAGACCGCGTAAGTTTTTCTCTAAACGAAGGTTCGCGCACCACGCCGCCTTGCATATTCTCAGGAAAATTAGCCGCAACATTGGCAAGTTGAGCCAGCTTGCCAGACAAAGGTTTGCCCTCCGCAGCCAGCGCCGCTAGGGCTTGAGGGTCAACCACACCCGTAGCCAAGTTGGTAGCGCGCTCGTAGTCATACGTGCGGGCCAAGGCTGTGCGGGCGTTGCGGAAGTCGGTCACCAATTTTGGATCAGTGATGCTGTTTTCTATGGCATTTTCTAATGCGCGCGCCACGCCCATGTTAATGTCAGCGCGTGCAATGGCTTCCGGCGATGGCGGGTTAAGGCCAGCAGACTGCTGGTTGTAAATAGCTTGCGCGTCTCGGCGCAACTGTCGAATGCTTTGCACAGCCGTTGCACCATCAGTGCCAGCTTGCAGTTGACCTTTAACCGTATCCAAAAAGTTATTGACAGACGCGGCTTGCCCTGTATCGCCAATCATTGGCGCAACACGCAACCTGTCAATGTCAGCCAACACGGTTTCATCGCCGGCCACTTTAGGAACCGCACGCACCTTGTCATACGCGCCGCTAATTTCAGGTGTGTTTCGCGCAGTCTCAAAAGCCTTGGCGTCAAGTTTGATTGTTTCTGGCAGACCCATGTCTTCGCGGGCAATTTTTGATACTTGCGGCAAGTTAAGTTTCGATAAGTTACCCTGCAAGCCCGCCGCGCCTACCGCGCCAGTTTTAAGCCGCGTTACAGCACTTGGGTTAGACAGCGAAGGGTCAAGCGCAAGCCCTAAATCAAGCGCGTCTCTGGCGGCGTCAATGCGCGGCGCGGCCAGTTCACTTTCTTTAACGCGCTGCGTTTGAATGCGCTGCTGGCGCGCTTCCAAAGGCGCTTTGATAGCGGGCGCAACTTGCTGCACGGAGGGCCGCGCCAGCGTTGCCATGTTGCTCATCATGTTAATCGGCACGCCTTGTAAGCCTGTGCTGGCAAGCGCGTTAGAAATGGCTTCTTGTTGCGCTTGGCTTTCAGGGCTGTATTGCGGCTGAAAAAACTGTTGAACTTTACGGCCCGTTGCTTCGCCTGCGCGGATACCGGCTTGCGTGCCGTATTTACCGCTGGTCAAAGTGCCGTATATTTTGGACGCTTCAACAATAGGTGAAGTAACTAGGCCGGTGCCTAACCCTATGGCAGTCTCAACAGGCGACAACAGCTTACCAATAAATCCAGACTCAGGCCGCGCTGGCGCGGCTGTTGAAGCCGGCACCGGCCCGCCATAGCCAGGAATTTGGTCAACACCGGCACGGCCAGTTGGTACGCCGCTGCTGGGCGTAGTGGTAGCGCCGCCATATTGTTTGGCAAGCGCAGTGTAGTCCACTGCCGGAGCAGCCGTTGACCCACCGTACTGTTTGGCGAGTGCTGCGTAGTCCATTAAAGACCCGCGGCTTTCTTAAACGCTGCGGCGGCGGCGGGCGTTGGAAAAGTATGTGATCGCCCATCTGGCGTTACAACTACATTGGCGCCAACAGCGGCAGGCGCAGTGCCACCCCCCTGCGTAGTTAAATCATCCGCATAAGTATCATCGTACTTGGCTTGCTGGCGTTGGGAGTATTCTCTTGCTTGCCTCACCACATCGCGCATTTGAGCATCTAAGTTACCCGCCGCAGGGTCAATTTTTTGCACGGCATCGCTAACAAATTTCCATTCTTGCACCGCCATGTTGCCGAGTTTGCCTTCTTGCGATGCAAGCTGACGGCCCAACGCCATAATTTTGCCCTTGAAAGTCTCTAGTTTTTGCAACGCTTTTCTAGCATCACCAGACGGTAAAGCTAGCGGATTAGTCAATGCGCTAAAACCTGTAATACTACTTAACCCAGGCGCAGGCGCAATCTTTTTATCCGGGTTTCCAACCAATTCATCGGTTAACTTTTCTAACTCGCCCGTCACCGCAAAAGCGCCCGTTACTACGTCTTTGTCAGATACTTTATCTTTAGTGTATTTAACTCTTTGTGCTTGCGTCATTGGCTTTTCAGCCATATTTGCTGGCGTTTTGCCCACCGCATTTTCGCGGCTAACAAGAATTGGGCTGCCATCCGGCCCAACAACAGCAACCAACGGTGATTCTGCGCGGGGCTGTGCAGGCGCGCGGCCGGCCAATGCAATCCGTGCTTTTTGCGCTTCCACATTCGCCGGCAGCGGCATATCGGGGTAAGTGCCTAATGTTGTAGGCGGCGCGGCGTTAAACGCGGGGATGCTCACCACATCTGTTTGACCGCTTCGGTTGACGCTCTGTATGGTTGCCTTCAACTCGCTTGGGCTTGCGCCTTGGCTAGCCATAAACGAGCGCCGTTGGTCAACTGGCATAGCCAAAATTCGATCAACATTTGCGCCCAGTTGCAATTTTTCAGGTTCGGTAAATAGTGGGTTAGCCAGCAAATCCTCTTTAAACGCGGTGAGGTTTGCGTCAGAAGGGTTTTGGCTTGTGTCACGTTTTGCTTGGGCAATAAACTTGGCCTTGGCGTCTTGAACTTTAAAAGCGGCTTCGCGTTGCGTCAGCGCTGCTGTGTCTTGCTCGGTCAAAGCCTTGCCATACGCCAAACCAGCTTTGCCATACCGCGCTAAACCAGTCCGCGCTTCCGGTTTGGCAAAGTCAGCTTGCGCCAAGTAATTACGCAAGCCTTCTTCTTCGGTACGCGCGCGCTCGTACTCTTGCATCTTTAGCTGGTTTAATTGCTGCGCTTGTCTGCCGCTTTGGATTTGTTGCACCGCCGCGTAATCAGCCAGCATGTTTTGAGGCTGAATTTCTGGGCCGCGATAACCCATCGCAATGTTAGTGTTGAGTGGCATAATTAAAGTCCAATAGAAGCGTTGTAGCCGGCGTAAGGCTCTGTGCCTACGTTATAGCCCCCACCACCAATTGCTTGCGACAACAAAGCGTTGCGTTGTTGGCCTTGGCTGTAGTTTATGTACTGACCCAAGCCCTGCGATAAAGCGTTGGCCCCACCCACGTAACCAGATGCCCGCGCATTTGCGCCGGCCATTAAAGCGTTTGACGCGTTTGCGCCATAGTTGCCGAGCGATGCGTTGATGTCGCTCGTCATAGACTGACCATAGCTGCCGATGGTGTTTGCAGTGGTTTGTCCTTGGCCGGCCAATGATTGCAGCGGGGCGAGTTTGGCAGCGCGTTCAACTTGGTAGCGGTTAAAAGCGTTTGTGTACTCTTGCGAACCCATGTCTTGCCCGTAACGCGTAGCTGCTTTAAGCGCGCTGCCAGAGATAAGACCGCCGCGCGCGGCGGCTGACCTGTCAAGTGCCTTTTGGCCTTCGGCCAAGCGAAACGCATAGCCTGGGTCAGCTTTAAAATCAGTAGCGCTAAAATCTTTAGCTGCTGAACCGTAGCCTTGCACGCCAGTGTTGCCGCTAAGCCCAAGCACATCCATCAACTGACTTTGGCCGCGTATACCCGCTAATCGAAATGGCTCTTGCAACGCAACATTGGCTGCGTACTGTTCCCTAGCCAATGCAATTTGGTCATCAGAAATAGCTTTGGACATGTCAGCGGATTGCGTTGCCGCTGCCGCTTGCGTTTTTGCCGCGCTTTTAGATGCGCTTGAACCAATTACGGCGCCGCCTACTACGGCTGCTGCTACCCATCCAGACATGGCAATTCTCCTTGTAATGCGAGTCCAAAATTGACTCTCATTGATGCCCGATAGTCTACCAATAATTCGGCGCCTACTGGGATTGTACGCAAAGCAACGGCATAAATGTCGTCACCTTCTTTTTTTGGCTCTACATTGGCCTCAAGCGAATGGTTTGTATACCGGCCACCTGGTGTTCGCTTGCCGCTCAACCGACCAGCGCAAACCACTTCGCCGGCGGCAAAGGCTTTTGTGGCGAACAGACCTTTGCCGTGTATGGGTGAGTCTTTTACCTCGACAAAATACTCAGCCGGCATTTCTATCTGATCCGACTCAATCTGAACAATTTTGTCCATTTCGGCTTGGGTCATGCCCATCTGATGCAGAAAAGCGCCGTAATCCACTTGCGCTTTTTGAACCGCAGTTCGACTGTCGGCCAGCCCGCAAGCTGGTATTTCATACAGTCTTTTTTCAACAATGTCTATGTCGGTGCAGTTGTCAGAATTTGGGTAAATGTCAGTCCAGACCACTTCATCATCAAACACACGCCCCGCCCGCTGCATTCCCGCTGGCGCGTCAAACGCGCATGGCGCGGTAAGGACTTTTACGCCGTCATCTGTGTTTACCGCAATCGTGCCTTTGTCAAGCCGCACCTTGTACGGCGTTTTGTGCGCGGCCCCTGTCAATACAGTCCACGGCGGTATCGTAATGGTTCGCTCGTACACCCCGTCAAAAAACGTGTGCTTCGTAACAATATCGGCTTGCGGCAGTTTTAGCAATTCATCTTGCAGCACCCGCACTTTAGCCGGCGTTATGTCCGCAAAATCAAAGGCGTTGTCGCAAACCATTTCCATCAGGATATTTCCCTGCCGCTGACGCGCATGTTGATGGCGCTGCCCGTGCCGGCGATTGTTGAGATAAACCCACCAGGTGGGATGATCTGGCCTACCAGTTCTGGAAAAGTGTACACCTCGGCTGGCGACAGTGACTTTTCCTTGGTGATCAAATTCAAGTTGCCTGCTGTCCCAGCCAAAGTCACAAAATTTACGCTGATCGTTGCAGTGCTGGCGCTAAAGTTGGTGGCGGTGAATTTGTCAATGATCGTTGTGACGCCGTTGGCCGTGTACTGCGTTGTTTGCGTGGCTTCAACGATCTTGGCCGGCACCAAATTTTTTGCTGTTACGGTCATACGCCAATCCTTTTACATGACAACCCAACGCGAACCAGAGGCGACTGTCACTACAACACCGCTAGAAATCGTCATAGGCCCCGCCGATAAGCCAGCAGTCCCGCTGGCGATAGTATAGCTGGTAGACACTGTAGTGCTGTTAATTGTGATGCCGTTGCTGGATATGTGCGCGGGGGCGGTAAGTTCGCCCGTAGACGGCTTGTAGAGTAGCTTGGCGTTGCCGGTGTACAGCGTGGTGGCTGTGCCCGAGGTGGCCGTCAAAAAGGTCGGGTACAGGTTTGTAGCCGTTGTAGTGTCGTTGGCAATCGTCAAAGACGCGCCCACGGAAGCCCATTTGACGCCCGTGGCAGCAGCCGAGTCGGCCACCAAGGCAAACGTGTCCGCTCCAACACCCAAACGCACATTGTCTGTGCCGTTGGAGACAATTAAGTCGCCTTTGGTGGTGGTCGGCGATAGAGCGTCAAAGGCGTTAACCGCCGTTGTCTGGCCCGTACCGCCGTTGGCTATGGCTACGGTGCCCGTTACGTTTGAGGCTGTTCCAGTGGTGTTCTGGTTAAGCGTAGGGATGTCGGCGGCAACAACTGCGCGGAATGTGGGCGTGCCCGCCGATCCGTTGGGCGCAGCTAAAAACGTATTGGCTGCTTGGGACGCAAAATCAGACGGCGTGACGGCCAGCGTGCCGCCCAGCGTCAAGCTGCCGGAACTGGTGACAGTGCCTGTTAGGGTTAACCCGCTAACTGTGCCCGTGCCGGAAACAGAGGTGACTGTGCCTTGTGGGTTGGCGGCAGTGGTGATTGTAGTAACGCGGCCATAAGTGTCCACCGTAACCACGGGAATTAGCGATGACGAGCCATACGCACCAGGGGTCACAATGCCGCTAGCCAAGTCAATGACCGGCGTTGCCCCGCCCGTGCTGGTTATGTTGCCCGCAGTGCCGCTGACCGATGTGACCGTGCCGCTGCCAGTGCCCGCACCAATGGCCGTGCGAAAAGTCGCCGCGTCAAGCGTGGAGACAGTGTTGTCAGCATTGATACGGACAAAAGTGATTGCGCTGGGGTTGGGCAGCGTGAAGAAGTTGCCGCCAACAGTCGTAGCGCCAAGCGATGTGCGGCCAGTAGCGGCAACCAGGTTGGTCGCGCCGCCGTCCCATTGTTGGCGTTCGGCATACGCGGTGTCCCACTCAGTTTGCTTGGCCGTTGTAGGAATGGAGTACCCACTGGCGTAGGACACGGCCAGCGTGCCCGCTGAAGTGATTGGTGAGCCTGCAACTGACAAGCCCGTGGGCACCGTCATAGCGACTGAAGTCACCGTACCAAACGCGCTTTCGCCGCCGCCGCTTGGCGGGCCTATCTGCAAGTCATCCAGCGATGTGATGTTGTTGCCGGAACCCGTCAAATCAAACAGGTTTAGAAAAAAGCGATACCACTGACGCGACATTAACCCCGTACGCGGATCAATAAGCTCGACCCGCGAAGAGGGTATGTTCGTTATGTTATTTTCAGGCATTGGTCGGCGTTACAAAGACTTCCGCGCCCAAGATGGTTATCTTCACGGGGTCAGTGCCCGACACTTCATAAACGCGGTCGCGCAGCTTGAGCGTCATGCCCAGCCGGCGCCAGATGCAGCGCTTGAAGTATTGGCCGATCTTGCCGATTGACTGCCAGTACTCGTTTGACCAGGTGTGCCCACCATCGTCAGACCAGCGCAGCATGACTTGAGGGTCTTGGCCTTGGCCTAAGTTGATGCCTACGCCAGCCTCGCAGTCAAGCTGAAGGTTGTGCTGCGATGATCGCTTGAGGGTGTTTTGGCCGGTAGGGATAGCGCGCCACGACCGCAACCACTTTTGAATGTCGTTGTTGTCCGCGTACACATCCAAGTCAAAGACATAGATGTTGCCGTTTTCGTAATCGCCCACGATGATGTTGCCGCCAAAATTGCACTGGCAGTTTGACCGATGGCGGGTAAATTGGCCGTTGTCCCAACCCGCCCGTTCGTGCCATGCTTGGGTGGCGACATCGTAAACCCAAGTGGCATTGCCGCTAGGAAAAGTCAGCACGTAGAAGGCGTGGCCTTCTTGCTGGTAAGTGTAGGCCACCGCGTCCGAAATGTTGCCGTATTGGGCGATAGCGTATTCGATTGCATGGGTAGAGATGCGTTGGCCGGTGTAGCCGTTGGCACGGTAGACAATGCCTTGCCCACGGGCGTCAGTGCCCAGCCAAAACAAGCCGTTGTCTAGCTTGGCAATGGAAAACGCCGCTACGCAGCCGATCTCATTGAAGGCGCCTTGAATGCGGGCCAAAGGAAAATCAGCCAAGCCAGCGTCATACCAAACTTCAACCGAGTCTGTACCAAACAGCCAGACTTCGCGGTGGTCAACAATTATGCCGACCAGACCGTCAGGCGAGCCTTCGGAACTGGCAAAGTCCAGCGGGTCAACTTGGGTGCCCTCAAACAACTGCGTCACCCAAAATTTTTGGCTGTCCGGCTCGTTGAACACAAAATAGCCGTCCAAGTAACCAACCGTCACCGCGCCAGGGAAGTCAATGTCCGTGATCTCGGCAAAGGTGTTCAGCGTCTCGTTGTAGATGTAGCTGCGCGGATTGCATGCAATAAACAACTGCGTGCCGTTGTCGGCGATAGACACCGGCCCCGTGCCCGAGATTGTGCCCAGCAGCGTAGGTGTGCCGGTCAGGCTGCTAACTTTGTAAAACTCTTGGCCTGATGCAACATAGAAGTCAGACCCGTTGGTCTGGTGTGCCCACAGCCCGCGAACAGGGCCGGTGCCGACCGTCTGAAGATATTTCAGACCAGGGCAGCGCGACAAAAAACCAGCCTCTTTGCCGCCCTCTGGAATGACCTCGGGAAACAGATTGACCATGCGGTTGTCGGCAGCGTTGATGCTGCGGGCAACATACGAGGAGCCAAGAATTGGCGTTTTCATCAGTAATTTCCGGCGTAGATGTTAAACCGCTGACGAGTTGCTACGATGGCGTAAGGCATCGACATCACATCATCAGGGTTGTTGATGCGCTTGAGGTTGCGCTTGCTGGTCATAGCAATACGCTGCACTTGGCGACTTGGCTCAACGCCGTACTCTGGCGCCATTTCCATAGCCAAGTTGTAGGTGAACGCACGCAAGTAGCCTGGTGGAAACAACAGATCGGTCACCAGTGTGGCCGGCTCGTCCAGCTTTTGAACCGAAATAAAGTGCCACTCCAGATCGCGTGTAGGACGGGGGTAGATTGACATCGTGACATCGGGAAACCCCATGTTCACAAAGATCACTTGCGGGTAGGTGCTGGTTACAGTCTTGACCGCAATGCCGTTGTACTGCTGCTGGTTGATGAACTTGATGCCAAACGACACGTTGGTGCCTGGATCGCGGTAGTAGGTGGCCTCGTCCAACAGCACGGGGCGCAGGCCAATAAAGTTACCGGAAGGGCCAAGCGTGCGGATGTATTCGCCTGCGGGCCATGTAAAAACTTGATCTTGTGTGCAAAAGACAGACAGCCGCTCGGTGTCCCAAGAGTCGATCATCTGGTTCATCGCCATCAAGCCGTCTTGCGACATAGCTGCCGATGGAGTTTCGTTTTCGGCCAATACGCCAAGCAGGCGAAGTGCGCGATTGATTTGATCGCCAGCGGTGTAAACGGCCATCTCAGACTCCTTCGGCTACAGCCTTACGTGTGTATTTGCGCTTGACTTCCAGCGCATTAACCGCTATTTCAGCTTCAACTGCCGGCGCGGGTGTGTCAGGATTGTAGCGTGTCCAGCCGTGTGTTTCATCAAACACGGCTTCAAGTTCCATCGTGGCAACTTTGGCCCCGTGGACGGGGTGCTGAAGATAAATGTTCATAAGAAAACGGGGGCCGAAGCCCCCGCTTTTTAGTTAGATGCAATCAGACCGACAGTTTCAAGACGTGATTCAACTTGAGCAAGGCGGGCTTGCAAGTTGGCGATCACAGACAAAACAGTGTTACCTTCATCTTTGGTCGCAAAACCAAAGGGGGTAGTCTGAGTTAAGTCTTGAATTGCGTAATCAGCAGTGCTTGGCGCAGTGCTGGTAATTGAGGTCAACTGAGTAGTCAAGGCAGCGCCTTGAGCCACAGGGGTTGTACCGTAAAAACCAGCGGTGCCGCCAGCTTTGCCCATGATTGCGCCGTCCAATTGTGCGTCTTCAAACGCAACGCCTACAGCTTTAGTATTTGGCATAGTGTTTCCTTAAAAACGGGGCCGAAGCCCCATTCGGTTTAGGCAATGCGGTATGCAGTCCAAGTACCATCGCCGGTTTTACGGGCGCGGAACTGAGCAGAAGTAGCTTCTGACACGACAGCGTTACCAACAATTGTCCAGCCAGTGCCGACAGCCAGAGTCACGTCATCGGTGGTTGCATCAGCGTTGATGATGATGAAGTCAAAAGAAGCGTTGACTTTTGATGCAGCCGAGATGTCGGCTTCTACCAATGCCACGGTGGGCAAAGTCAGACTACCGGCAGTGCCGTTGAACACAAACAAGCCATTAGCCAGTTCAGCAGCCGTCATTGTTGCGGCAGCAGCCACAGCAGTAGGAGCGCCTTGAACCGACAGAACAGCTTCACCGATATTGCCGTCACCAAGCTGGTAGCCACCAGCGCCATTAGGGAGTGCCATGATAATTTCCTTCAAAAAGATTTAGAAAACGCCCCCGAAGGGGCATTAGGTTTAGCCCCAGATGCGGCAGGCCATTTGTGGACGGATGGTGCTGAAGCCGTACAGAACGTCAATACGGCAAGGCATACGGTCGTTGTTGATGTCGTACTGACGAACAACGCGCAGGCTGATACCGTTGTGAACGGCACGAGCAGCCATGTCAACGCCTTGTGGCAGCAACAGGTCAGCAGTGGCGAACGTGATGGCATCCTTGTGGTAGACCAAGTTCTGAGCGTACTGAGTAGAAGCTGCGCCCACGAAGGTCACAGTTGCGCCAGTTGCAGGCAGCACATCCACAGTAGCCAGAGCGTGGTTGGCCGAGTACATCGGAGCAACAGTCACAGTCCAAGTGCCGGACGAAGCAGTGGCGTCAGCCAGAGCAACGAACTGGAACAGCGAACCAGTGGACTCGCGGGTCTGTGGGTTGACAGCATTGCAAGCACTGACTGTGAACACGTCACCAGCTTTGATGGTGGTAGACACAGAGCCTTGTTCCAACAGAATGGAAGAAGCACCTTCGGCGGTAACGCCTGGGGTCTTCACCAGTGTGGATGCGCTTGCGCTACGTGAACCAGTGGTGTGCTGTTTGATCGACTGAGACATGTTGACTTCATCAAAGCCCAACACGCCAGTGCCCATCATGCCGTTCTTGAACTGCTTGGAGATAGTGTCGGTCGGATTGAACAGACCTTTCATACCTTCAACCAGACCGGCGTTGGCCGCAGGGTTTACGGTGGCGTAACGTGGCGACATCACAGCAGCGTTCTCGTTCAGCTTTTGTTGGGCTTGGAGCAGCACCAGCGAAGTCGAAGGAGTGGTGCCAGGCGTGCCAACGGTGTTACCGATGGTTTTGTACGCATTGGCAACGTCAGCATCAATGCTGGAGGCCAACTGGCTAATACGCGGCTTAAGAACACGCTCTGCGAAGTCATCCAATTGCATAGTCAATTCAGCAGATGTGAAGTTGACACCGATGTGCTTTTGGGTAGAAACAGCCAGAGTGGTGAACTGCTCGTTGTCGTCCTGAACTTGCAGGGCGGCACCGTCAGTAACCAGTGCGCGGTCAGGCAGACGGATACGCAGTGTGGAGCCAATCTTAGCGCCTTCGACAGCAAAGCTGTCATCGTACTGACGATTGACGTTACGGGTAAGAACCAGGTTGTTTTCGAGAATCTCAAGCGCTTTGCGCGTGATCATGTCGATGGTAAGAATCGAGTTTGACATTTGTAAATTTCCTAAAAAAAGTTAGCGGATACGCAGTGCTTCTAGCTTCTTCATCTGGCGCGCCCTATCAGCTTCAATCCACTGCGAGGCCGTCATGGTCTTGATAGACCGCGGGTCTGTAGTGTCAAGTGCTG
>Ga0209246_10000159_pt1 | contig 31065 bp, 48 predicted proteins | sample LauGreSpBDMM15SN_2_FD_187560 | JGI IMG/M metagenome (GOLD analysis project Ga0209246, IMG submission 187560) | Freshwater lake microbial communities from Lake Michigan, USA - Sp13.BD.MM15.SN (SPAdes) (version 2) | ecosystem: Environmental > Aquatic > Freshwater > Lake | place: Lake Michigan...
AGCCTTTATCCCGAAGCTGGTTGTCCAGCTTTACAACTCGACCCCGCTACTCGCGGCCCTGATTAGTAATAGTCAGCAAGCCTCTGGTGGTGTTTCTTCCATCACTGTTCCCGTCCAGGGCGCACAGTTTGTAAATGCCCAATGGTCTGACTACAGCGGCTCTTTTGCCCAGCCGTCAGTACAGCAAGGTGCTTACAACGCTGAGTTTGACTTGAAGCTGATGATTTCTCCCGTGCCGTTTCTCGGTATGGAAGGCGCAGTTCAGCAAGACGCAGCAATCATTCCGTTGATTGAAGCTCGTATGAACGATGCTACCAACGTGATGATGGACGCAATGGCAACTGCCTTGTACAACAACACCACCAACACCCAACAGTTCATTGGACTGCCTGGTGCTGTGGATGACGGTACAACCCTGCAAACCTACGGCAACATCAACCGCTCGACCTACACTTGGTGGAAGTCGAAGCAGTACGCTGCTGGTTCTGTTAACCCCACTCGTCAAAACATCCTGCAATACATCTCCGGCACTGTAAAGAACGGCGCTGAGATGCCTAGCTTTGGTGTTTGCGGATTTGGCACTTGGACGCTGCTGGCTCAAGACTTTGTTGGTCAAGAGCAATATGTCATCACCCCAGGTTCCGGCTTTGACGGCGACAGCAACGGCCCGCAGGCTGCATTCCGCGCCCTGATGGTTGCTGGTGTTCCAATCTATCCTGACCCCTACTGCCCCGAAGGCACGGTGTACTTCCTCAACACCAACTACCTGTCGCTCTACATCCATGAGCAAGGTTCGTTTGTGTTCACAGGATTTGAGTCCACTCTGCCCAACTGGCAAATTGGTTATGTTGGCGCTGTGCTGATGATTGCCGAACTGGTAAACGTCAAGCCCAAGTCGATGACCAAGGTGACGGGTTACAACTACCTTTCACTGTAAGGAGCATAGAGCATGTCTTTATCACTCAATAAAATCCTACTTGCCGAAGCATCTACTAACACTGCTGGTGCTTATCTGCAAGGCGTTACCATTACCAGCATTGGTATTGGTAACACCACGCTCATGAACGCTGGCGTGTCTAGCGCAAAAAACGTCCCCGCTGGTGCATACATTCTTCCTCAAACCACTAACAACGTGTCTATTGAAGTGAATGCTTACACCTCTGCTGGTGCGAATGCATGGACTACGTACATTGCTGCTAATACTGGCGGTACTATCATCTCTGACGGATTCAACGTGCGTGCAAACGCAACTACATCCACTCAGACCTTGACTCTGTACACCTCCAATGGCGGCAACAACGCTCCTGGCACATACACTAGCTAAGGAGTAGACATGAACGCAAACCATGTAGGCGCTCGTTACCCAGACTCATTTGGCAATTTTGTCATTGCCGTAGCACCCATTGTTCCGCTCAATGCGGTAAGCAATGTTGCTGCCGTGATGTCTGTGGTAGGAACAAACTACATAGTTCGCAAAGTCACTGTCTCAAACGCAAACGCAACCGCTGCCACCGCTAACGTAAGCATCATTACGTCTAGCGATGGCAACGCTGCAAATGCAGTTTTTGCAACAACCCAACTGTCCAACGTAACCAGCAGCGTCAAATTCCAAGACATTGCACCAGTAGCAAATGCCGTTTCCAACGTGTATAGCTCTGGCGCTTTGTGGGTGAAAGTGACTACCGCTGTTGACGCTACTTGTGAAGTGATAGTTTACGGTGACATTGTGAATCTATGACGCAGACGGTTTTTGTAACCAACCGCAGCACCACCAAACTCAGAGATGGGTTTGGTGGGGTCTTTTTTGAATTCATCAAAGACAAAACCGTGGAGGTTCCCATCCATGTGGCGCAGCATGTGTTTGGTTATGGAAGCCCCGATAAGGAACATTTTCTGTCCCGCTTGGGATGGATTAAGTCCCATGCAGAATTACAAACAGGATTGGAATTGCTGGCTCAGTTTGAAATTTCTGAGCAGCAACCAGAGCAGAACCGCTCCTTACCCTCGGCGGTTAGCGTAGTACCTCTGCGGATTGAAAAATCCGTAGGGGGAAAAGTTACGCAAAGGGCAGCATAAAATGGAAGCAACATGGCAACACTTACTTCCTACCTATCGGAAGTCCGGCGGCTCCTGCACGATGCCAATGGTGTCTTCTGGGATGATGCTGAACTAACGGACAACATTAACAGCGCCCGTGAGCGCGTTGTTAGAGACACAGGGTGCTCGCGTACCCTTCAAATTACCCAAACCCCGATTTCTACCAGTGGCAATGTAGCTACTGCTTGGGCAGCAAGTACGCCTGTTACTGCTGGAGACTACCTGTTCTCTAACATTTTCATTTATGAAGTAACAGTCAGCGGAACTACTGACACCACTCCACCGCCGTACCCAGCCGCTTACGCCACTTTCCCGCCGTCTACTCCGTTTACCAACGGCACAGCAACTTTGCAGTACTCCGGCCCTGCGGAAATAATTGCCTATGCGGCTCTGCCTAACGGGCAGTACACGCTGGATGTCATGAATGTCAATGTTTATTGGGGCAACAGTCGCATACCTTTGCGTTACTTGCCCTGGACTAATTTCAATGCCCAGCTACGGTATTGGCAGAACTATGTTGGAAGACCTGTCTGCTTCTCAATCTATGGTCAAGGGCAGATATACATAGCGCCCATACCAGACCAAAGCTATGCCATAGAGATAGATACGGTTGTCATGCCCACAGCATTAACAACTGCCGCTCCTGATGCGGTTGACACCATCGTTTCCCCGTACACCTCTCCTGTGCCCTTCTACGCAGCCTACAAGGCCAAGTACAAAGAACAGAGCTACGGCGAAGCGGAAATTTACAAGCAAGAGTACATGAAACAGGTCAATTCTGTTCAGAACTCTGTCTTCACGCGCCGCATCCCAGACCCTTACTCTAGCCCGTACTAATCATGGCAGCAGCAGAGCAAAAAAAGTCTTATGCTGTTGTTAAGAATTTCACCAGTCTTAACACTAAAGCCAACAGAACTGCCATCAGAGAGGATGAGTTTGCCTGGATAGAGAACGCCATGCCTATTGGGGCAGGCAACATCAAGGTCACCCCATCTCAAGCCACAGTCAGAGACTCTGGTAATGCTGCCGTTGCTTTTGGCAACACAGTGACGGCGCTTGTTTCTGCCAACATAGATGTCAGCGACTATGTAATTGGTTTTCAATCAAATGGTGCAGCGCAATATTTCAACGTCACTGCTTCTACAACTGGCAACATTGCTGCTGCGGGCACGTTTTCTTCAACAGGCGTAACCACCGCTCAGTTCAAAAACCAGAAGGTCATCATTGGCGACCCTGACAAAGGCTTGTTTTCTTGGGATGGCGGCAATCTGTCCAGCATTGGTTCTGTAGGCGCTATTGGCATAAGAAACTCTGGCGCAGGCTACACCAGCACGCCTAGCATTACCATTTCTGCCCCTCAAGAAACAGGCGGCAACGTGCAGGCAACGGCTACTGTTACTGTAGGTTCTGGTGTTGTTACTGCCATTACTCTCACTAACGGCGGTCAGGGTTACACGGCTACGCCCACAGTGACTATCAGCGGCGGTGGAGCTACTACCGCCGCTACAGCGGTGGCTTCTTTGGTCACGTTCAAGACAGGCACAGTGTCTGTGGTAATGAACACATTTGGCACGGGCTACTCCAACTCTTCCAATGTCACTGTGACTATTGGTGACGCTACTGGCTACACAACACGGGCCATAGGCAACGCTATTGTGTCCGGCGGTCAAATTACTCAGGTCATCATGACCAACGCAGGGGCTGGTTACACCGCTGCATCTAACGTGGCGGTGGTTATTGTCGACAGCAGCGGCACACCAGGCACGGGCGCAACCGCTACAGCTTTTGTCAACGTAGACAAGGTTGTGGATGTTGCTACTTTCTCTGGCAGAGCATGGGTAGCTGCTGGCAGGACGGTGTACTACTCTGCCGCCACCAGCATCAGCGACTTCACATCTGTGTCTGCGGGGTCTTTTGTTATCACAGATTCCACTCTGCACGGCAACATCCAGGCTTTGCTGTCTGCCAACAACTTCCTGTACATCTTTGGTGATGACAGCATCAACGTGTTCTCTGACTTGCGGGTGTCCAGCACGGGAATAACCCTGTTCACCAACACCAACGTCAGCGCCAGTATCGGTACTAAGCGGGTGTACGGCATCTTTCCGTATTTCCGCTCCGTCCTGTTCATGAATGACTACGGCATGTACGCCCTGGTTGGTTCCACCACCAGCAAGATTTCTGACCAACTGGATGGCATCTTCCCGTTTATTGACTTCACTAAACCTGTCACAGGCGGGCAAGTCCTGCTTAACAGCATTCTGTGCGCGGCATTCTCTTTCACCTACAACGACCCACTCTCCTCTGCAAGACCTATCCAAGCGGTGTTCTTTGAGAAGAAGTGGTTCATCACCAGCCAAGGTGCTTTGACATTCGTCACTTCTGTTCCATTTGGCGGGGTGATTAACCTCTACGGGACTACAGGCACTGACCTGTACAAGCTGTACGGCAACGCCACAGGCAATGTCGCCAGCACTATCCGCACGGCCTTGATGCCTATGGGTGACAGCATCCGTACCAAGCAGGCTCTGAAGTTTGGCATTGAGGCCACTCTGACCAACGCTTCCAGCCTGTTTGTCACAGTGGATAGTGAGGCTGGTTCTAGCCCTATTTACACACTAGACAACGCAGTCACTTGGTATAACAATAGCTTCACCACCATAACCTGGAAAAACAACAGCAATGCCCCTATTGGCTGGCTAGTTTCCAACGGCTATGCCTTATACAAGACTGACGCGCAGCAGTACGGTAAGTACTTGGGATTGACCATTACCAGTAACAGTGCTGGTTTTGTGTACAACACGTTTGAGTTTGAACATGAATTAAGAGTGAGGTTCTAAATGGCAGTTCCTAATATTTTTGGCACGGCTACAGCGGCTATTCCGTTGTCCAACCTAGATACCAATTTTGCTACACCCATCACGCTGGGCAATACGGCTATCCAGCTAGGGAACACCGTCACCACGCTTAACAACATGACGTTGGCAAACGTCACTATCAGCAGCGTAGGTACGGCAATCCCTAACAACTTACTTGCAAATAGCACAATAACGCTTGGCAATGCTACGTTAACGCTTGGTGGCACAACTAGCACGGTTGGTAATTTGACTGTTACAAACACTCTTGTGACAGAGATGCGTGAGACAACAACTGTTTCAGCAACAGCAGCCACAGGAACAATTAACTATGATGCTTTGACTCAAGTTGTTCTGTACTTCACCAGCAACGCATCTGGCAATTTCACCTTGAACTTCCGTGGCTCTAGCAGCACATCACTGAACACTGTGATGTCTACAGGTGAGTCTCTGTCCGCTACTTTCTTGGTCACCAACGGCGCTACGGCCTACTACAACTCTGCTGTGACAATTGACGGCAACAGCGTTACTCCAAAGTGGCAAGGTGGGACTGCACCAACCAGCGGAAATGCAAGCTCCATAGACAGTTACACCTATGTAATTATCAAGACAGGAAGCGCCGCTTTTACCGTGCTGGCCTCGCAGACCAAGTTTGCATAAGGAATAGCTGATGCCACGCCTTTCAAAAGTTGGAGCCGCCGCACTTGCTGCCTTTGGGTGGACTGGGATTTCGCCCGTCACGGTAAGCTACCTTGTAGTTGGTGGAGGAGGTGGGGGTGGTGCAGGCGATGGATCTGGGCTTGGTGGCGGTGGCGGTGCTGGCGGTTTTCTAACTAGCACAACATCCCTTAACCCAAGTCTTTCATACACAGTAACAATTGGTGCTGGTGGAGCATCGGTCAATTCGCAAACGGGTACTGACGGAAATCAGTCTGTATTTAATGCCATTACATCTGCTGGCGGTGGTGGCGGCGGGGGTAGAGTAGGAGGCGCATTAACTGCGGGTAAAAATGGCGGGTCAGGTGGCGGCGGGGCTGTGGATGGGGCAATAATCCCGTCACAAACAAACGGCGGTACTGGCAATACACCATCTACCTCCCCAAGCCAAGGTAACAATGGTGGTGCTGGAGTTGCCGCAAATGACAGAGCGGGTGGCGGTGGCGGTGCTTCTGCTGCTGGTGCTGCTGGAAATGTATCTGGCAATGGCGGCGCAGGAACAGCATCGTCAATTTCTGGGTCATCAACAACCTATTCTGGTGGTGGCGGTGCTTCTGGCGGTGCATCATTTGGAACCGGAGGGGCAGGGGGCGGAGGCCGTGGAGCGCAATTTTCTCCCGCTGGTTCGGCTGTTGAAGGAACGGTTAATACAGGAGGCGGTGGAGGAGGAGGAACAATCGGAGGCAGTGGTCAACAAGGCAAAGCAGGCGGCTCGGGTATCGTAATCATCTCCTACACAAGCGCAACACAATTATTCGGTGGTGGAACTGTTACCCAATCAGGCGGTAACTTCATTCACACATTCACATCTTCTGGCGCACTTAGCCCTTTGTCATCTGTGACGGCAAGCTATTTGGTAGTGGCTGGTGGCGGTGGTGGTGGCGGATGGGGCGGTGGTGGTGCAGGCGGACTACAGGCAAGCTCTGTAATTATTGACGCTAACTCTAACTACGTTGTGACTGTTGGGGCAGGCGGTTCCGGTAGCGGTAACGCTGCAAATCAAGGAACTTCTGGGACTAATTCTGTATTTTTAAGCATCACTTCCACTGGCGGTGGAGGCGGTGGCGGTGACACTACTGGCAATGGTTTAAGCGGAGGTTCCGGTGGCGGTGCTGGCTATGGGGGAGGCTCCAGTACGATTGGAAGCGGAAATACTCCGTCAACATCACCATCTCAAGGTAACAATGGTGGCGACAACAACGCAAGCCAAAACAATGGTGGTGGCGGCGGCGGTGCTGGTGCGGTAGGTAGTGATGGTGGAAGTGGCGTTGGTGGTAACGGCGGTAATGGCTCTGCATCCTCTATCTCTGGCGCATCTGTAACCTACGCAGGCGGCGGTGGCGGTGGTGTTGCTGGTAGTCCGGGTACTCGCTCCACTGGAGGCACAGGAGGCGGTGGCGCAGGTGGTATCAATGCGTCAACACAGGCTGTTGCAGGAACTGCTAATCTTGGCGGTGGTGGCGGTGGTATGCCTAGTAGCACTTTTGGTGCGGCTGGCGGCTCTGGCGTAGTCATCATCTCTTACTCTGGCTCACAAGTATTTACTGGTGGAACGGTCACTACTTCTGGCGGCAACACAATTCACACGTTCACCTCCAGCGGCAGCTTAGTGCCGATTTATTCTGTTGAATATCTGGTGGTGGCTGGTGGTGGTAGTGGTGGCGGTCAATTTGGCGGTGGCGGCGGTGCTGGAGGTTTGTTAACAAACTCAGGCTTATCTGTTACCAAGGGTACTGCCTATACAGTTACTGTGGGTGCTGGTGGCGCAGTATCTACAGGTTCTGGTAATCAAGGTTCAAACTCTACATTTGGTTCGCTTGTCAATGGCTCAACTGGCGCAGTTGGCGGTGGCGGCGGTGGAAGTAATAATGCGTCAACTACTGGCGGCTCTGGAGGCTCTGGCGGTGGCGGGTCTTATTATTTAGGCGGCGCTGGCTCCGCTACATCAGGCCAAGGAAATGCTGGTGGCGCACAACAAGGAACAAATGGTGTTGGTGCAGGCGGCGGCGGTGCTGGTGCTGTTGGTCAAAGCACAGGCGCTCCTGGAATAAATGGGGCGGGCGGCGTTGGAGTTGCAAGCAGCATTTCTGGTTCATCCACTTTCTATGGTGGAGGTGGCGGTGGAGGTGGGAATACGGGTACTGGAGGCGCTGGCGGCAACGGAGGCGGTGGAGCAGGAACTGCTCCTGTTGGCGCAGCAGGAAATCCAGGTACGGCTAATACTGGCGGTGGCGGCGGTGGAACTGTTGGCCCAAATAATTCGGGCGCAGGCGGTTCGGGCGTAGTTATTCTTGCTATACCAACAACCAAATACTCAGGCACAACCACAGGCTCACCAACAGTCACAACAAGCGGCGCAAATACAATTCTGACTTTCAACAGTTCAGGCTCATACACGGCATAAGGAGAAACAAATGTCACATTTTGCACAAGTAGAAAACGGGGTAGTTGCTAGAGTCATCGTTGCTGAACAAGACGTTATTGACTCAGGCATCTTTGGTCACGGCTGGGTGCAGACCAGCTACAACACGCACGGCGGTCAACACCCAGAAGGTCGCCCACTGCGTAAGAATTACGCTGGTGTTGGATATACCTACGATGAAGTCCGTGATGCTTTTATTCCACCTAAACCCTACGCAAGCTGGACGCTGAACGAAGACACTTGCCAGTGGACAGCGCCTGTTGCAATGCCCACAGATGGCAAGATGTACTCATGGGATGAGGCAACCCTTGCATGGATTGAAACTACGGGTATGCAAGCATGAGTACCAGCGCATTTACTAGGACAGGCAACACGGTGGTGTTCACCGCTGCTGTCAGCGCACCCTCGCCTGTGCAAGCCTTGTCTACCACCCTTGGCGGCAACCAGTACCGAATCATCAACAGCGGTAGCGTTACCGTGTTTTTGGGTTACGGAGTTGATTCTGGTAACGCTACTAATAGTGCGGTTGTCGTGACCAGCACTGGGCCTGCTTTTCCGCTGTTGCCTGGAACAGATGAGATTCTGTCGTTTGTCCCTAATGCCTACTTCACTGGCATTACTGGCAGCAGTACCGCAGCGGTGTATATAACCCCTGGAGATGGGATGTAATCATGTTAAAAACCGTAAGTTCAGCAGGAGGTGGTGGTAACGGAACCGTTACTAACATAGCAACAGGCACAGGCTTGACGGGTGGCCCTATCACCACCACGGGCACGATTGCGCTTGCCAATACTGCTGTAACTGCTGGTTCTTACGGGACAGTTGCGTTTGTTCCACAGATTACGGTTGATGCACAGGGCAGGATAACTTCGGCTTCAAATGTAGCTAACCCACAAGGAACTGTGACAAGCATTACGGCTGGAACAGGCTTGTCTGGAGGCACAATTACTTCTAGCGGAACTATTGCTATTGCTACTACTGGTGTTACCGCCGCGACTTACGGGGCTTCTGCCAACGTCAGCCAGATTACGGTCAATTCCCAAGGACAGATTACCAGTGCAGCCAACGTAACGATTGCCGTTACCAACGCTAACCTTCAGAACTCCAGTGCCACTATAGGCAACACGGTAGTCACGCTAGGTTCAACTGTGACCACCTTGGGCAACGTGACCCTTGCCGGAGCTAACTTGTCCGCGACAACCGATGCGTCTGCTACTTTTGCAACATCCAGTCTGCCACTGGTTCCGGCTGGTTACATTTCCATATTGCTCAACGGCACAACAGTCAAGATACCTTATTACGCAGTCTGATATGGAACAAAACAACCAGGGCACTTCTTTTACAGACCTCATCATTATTTGGGTGGGGACTGTTCTTGGGTACTTCACCCTGTCAGAAACGGTGATGTGGGTTACGCTTGTCTTCACGGTGTTCCGTACCTACGTGCTGCTGCGAGATGAAGTGTTTGGGAAAAAGCCATGAACATGAATGACTTGTCCTACGTGAAGTTTGGCGACAAAGACGGCCTAGGGCAGTTCTTGTTTGAAAACGGCGTGCAGCACAGGCTCTTCCATGAAATTCTTGCCGACAACAACATCCTGTACCCCAAGTACCCCATCATAGATGCCGACACTGACAACCTTGATGATTGGTTGTTTGTGCATAACCAAGAACATGAGTCACTGTCATCCATCTTAGTGTTGGACAATCCCTTTCAATTGCTGGACGCAGATTGGAATGTGGAGGATGACTTCTACGATTGGCTGGGTGTTCACCTAACCATACATGAACAGATAGCATCTGCATTGGGGGTGTGATGGCAACAGTACAAGAAATTCTCCAGCAGGACATACAACGGTCTGGCGGCGACTTCAACCAGATATACAGCCAGCTTCAGAAGCATTTAGGTGAGAACAGGCTCCGTATCTTGCGGGCGGGAAACACGCTGCTGATGTTGAGCGTCAGAAACACTGGCGAAGCCAACGTCCACATTGCCACTATTGACAGCCCCCGTGAGCTAATTGGCAACATCAGGAAGCTGTATGACGGCATGAAAATGGCAGGGTTCACCAAAGCCGTGTCTACCGTGACCAACCCCATGATGACAAAAGTGCTAGACCAGGCTGGTATCAAGTACCGTGTTCAGCAAAAGCCAAGTGCTACTGGTGTGCGGGAATTTTCTATTGAGATAGGAGCTTGACATGGGTGGCCCAGCAAAAGTGGTTGATGATTTTGTTGCAGACGTAAGCAACACACTTACCCAAGTGACTCAGCCTATAGAGAAGGCTGTTACTGCTGGAGTGGAAGACACCACCAAAAATATAAGCACCTCACTGCAACCATTGGAGAAAGATGTTACGCAGGCTGTAGCAGATACCAGCAAAGACTTAACCAGTGCGTTGCAGCCTGTAGAGAAGGTTGTTAACTACATAGGCGCACATCCAGAAATTCAACTGGCTATTATTTTGGCTGTTGCCGTTCCTGTTGTTGGTGAGTACGTTGGTGCAGAACTTATGGCTTCTGGAGTTTTAACTAGCGCAGAAGCTGCCAGTGCAGCCGCTGTTGCCCAAGGAGCAACCGCCGCACAAGCCGCTACCGCAGCCCAGGTTGCAACTGCTACGGCAAACACTATAGGCATAGCCATTGCCAGCACAACTGCACAAGTAGCGCAAGGTGTGCCGTTGGAGAAAGCCATTGAAAATGTTGCTGCTGATGTGGCTGTAGCGAAGTTATCTCCTGCGGCTGCAAAGCAATTGGACACTCTTTTGACCAGTCCTGCTGTAACAGATGCCGTTGTATCTACTGTGGCATCCGCTGCCGCAACCGCTGCTAGAGGTGGCTCTCAGGAAGAAGTTGAGAAAGCTATGACAGCAGGGCTTGCTGGTTCTGCTGCTTCTTCTGCATACAAAGCAGTGGCAAAAACTTCTCCTGACATTTACAGCAAGGCTATTGGTGGAGCTACTGCTGGCGCAGTAAAAGGCGGCACAGAGGGCGCAGTTGTAGGCGCTTTGTCTTCTGCTTCTGGTGCTTTGGCATCTGAAGCAAGAAAGCCTACGCGAACAGATAACCAATTGGACACTGGTGGAGGAGAAGATTTTGAAACGTATTCAGACCCGTCTACCACTATAGAAATAAATCCTCGTCCTGTTGCGCCTCTAGACATTACTCCAGACCAAACACAAGAATCACTCAGTGGCTATGTTGCGCCTTTAGACATAAGTCCGGAAAACCAAACACAAGCAGAAACAGAGCGCCTTGCAAGACAGAATGAAATTCTCAATTTAATAAGTCCAACTGAAGTTCCCGAAACTCAACGGGAGCCTGCTTATCTTGGAGAGCTTCCAGAGGTAACAATTACGGGAACACGGGAAGAACCATACGTTCCAGAAGTTGCGTTGCCTCCCAAGGATACTGCCTCACTGGGTTTAACTACTGACGCAACCGAGACAACAACAAAGCCTCCCACGGCAGATATTGTTCCCCCGCCTTCAACAGAAGAGCCAGACGTTGCTGAAGAAGAAGCTCCTGCTGAAGAAGCGCCTGCCGACAAGCCAAGCACTTACAGGCCTGACATTTTTGTAACCACTTACAAGAAACCAAAGTCTGGCGGCTCTATGGCTACGTTGGGTGCTGCGCTAGGTACAGCAGGCGTGTCCACAGGCTTGACATCCTCCCGTGGCGCTGGTGAAATCGAAGGCACGGGTACAGGCGGGAAACGCAAAAAGGTTTGGAACGAAGAGTCTCTGAAACTCAAAGACGCACTAGGAGTGTAAGCATGGCATCAGCAGTTAGGCAAATAACAGGTGTAGGCGGTGACATCCGCAAGATAGCGCGACTGTTGCAAAAGGAAGCCCCTCCAGGGCACATGCTTGCCTACATCAACCAAGAGGAAGCAGACTTGCTAAAAGCCCGTGGAGGCTCTGGTGAGCCACATGCAGATACGGGAATACCTTCTTTTCAAGAAGAGTACGAAGGCTATGACATGACTTCTATGCCTTCATCAGAGCCTTTTGATGCACAAGCATATCAAAAAGCGGCTGCTAACCCTATTGCTTTTCCAGACATAACTTCTGCTTATAGAAATTATCCCGAGGTTTCTGGAGATGTTCCAGCGGCAAATGTTGACGCGCCTTTTGTTAATACAGGAGATTATTACCTTCCTTATTTTGCCACCCCTTCAGTTGATGTGGGCGTTTCTCCTGTTTCTGCGGAGGGAGCAGTTCCGTATATTCCTACTCCTAGAGAGACAGGCAATTACCCTGGTGGGTCAACTCCAACAGATGTAAGAAACGTAGAGCCTGGTTTTTTTGAAGGAATGAGTAAAGAAACAAAAGCACGGCTGGGTATTGGCGGCGCACAAGCAGTGCTGGGCGCTTATCAAACTAGTCAAGCAATGGAGCAGGCTAAGAAGTACAGAGAAGACATGGCGAAGCTGGCCCAGCCCTACCAAACAGAGGGCAAGAAACTTATTGCCCAAGCACAGAGCGGACAGCTTACGCCTGCTGCCCAACAACAGCTACAAGCCGCACAAGCACAGGCCGCGCAGGGCGCACAGTCTCGCGGCGGTGTAGGCGCACAGCAAGCCATGATGGCGGTAGAGAACATGCGTCAGCAACTGTTGCAGAACCAATATGACTACGGTCTAAAAGTCTCCGGCATAGGCGACCAGATTGCCAGTGGCGCTATCAGGGCTGGTATGCAGGCTGACCAGTACGTCAACAGCTTGGCAACCAACTACGCCAGCAACATTGCCCGCACCTTGTCAAATGCGCCTACGTATGTGTACCCATCAGCGCAGCCTGTCGCATAAGGAGCTACAACATGGCAAATGAAGTTTTGGGTGACGCTTTAAGCACGACTATGACATTGCCTGTGCGTGAGGCTAGTAAAAGAACACCTGTAAAAAATATTGACGAAGATTTAAAAGAGGTCACGTTTACAGACCCTATTGCTGAACCTGTTCCTGCAAAGGCAAAAGAACCAGGCAAGTCTGCTGGAGAGCTTTACAAGAGTGACATACAGGCTAGTGTTAACGCATTAGAAACCGGAAGAAAAGCGCAGTTCAAATTAGAGAGTGAGAAGGCAGTTGATGAGGCAGAACGCCTAGCTGCAAAAGCATACAAGGCAAGTCAATCTTCTGCCTTGCAAAGAAAACAAATTGAGGAAGACCCAGCACGACAAGAATACAAAGATGCTCTGTCTGAAAAATCAAAGCCGTTCATTCCCAATGAACAGAACGCCAATGACCTGATGATGTTGTTTGGACTCTTAAATGTGGTTGGTTTTGCTATTGGCTCTGGCGGCAAAGAGAATGCTCAAGCCGCTATGTCTGCTATGAACGGCATGTTGGAAGGCAACCGAAAAGGTAGAGAAGACCTCTACAAAAAAGAGAAAAGCATTTTTGAGACAAACCAAAAACAACTGGATTCAAAAATTAAACAGTTGCAGGCGTTCATGCAAGACAACCAATTGTTGTACGGCATGGATAAGACTGCACGCGACCAGGCAATAGAGTCAGAGTTTTTGCAAACTGGTGCGACTTTTATGTTGGAGTATTACAGGAAGAAGGGTGCTGGCCCAACCATGGAGCTTTTAGAGCAAACTGTAAAAACAATGGGAAAAGTTAGCGAACTCAATAGAGCAGAAGAAGTTAGGGCTGAAGACCGAGCAAGAGAAGATGTGCAGAAAGCGGATGAAAGAAAGTTCCGTTTGAATGTTGCTGCCCAACAAGAAGAAAAAGAAAGAGCAAGGGCTAGAGAAAAAAGGCTTTTCGAAATTTCTGTGAAAGAGCAAGAGCTTGCTGCTGCTGAAGATAGAGATATTCGCAACAAGACATTTGATTCTGCAATGGCTGTGGAGAAAAACAGAATTGAGCTTCTCATGCAAAAAGAGAATTACCGTCATGCGGAAGCCCAATCTGACAGGGTTATGAACCATGCCACAGCAATACAAACTGAGACTATCCTTGCACGAAAAGCAAAAGAGTCACAAGATGCCGCAAACAGAGCGCAGGATAAAACAGAACAATCAGCCCGTGACAGAGCAACAGAAGCGTACAGAGCGGAAGAACAGAAAGCTCGTCTAACAGCAGAAAGATTGGCTGCGGAACATCGGAAAGCAGATGATGTACACAAAGCAAAAATGCTTGCCTTGGATGCTCGTAGGGTGGCTATTATGGAAAAGAAAGGAACTGGTGCTGATGGCAATTTTTTAAAACCTGGCGCAGCAGTAAGCGCGGGATACGTTGCCGACAACCAGCTAAAAACAGACATTGAAGACATTCTCAAAGACTTGAAAACCAACCCCACTCTTGTAAACGATTTGAAAAAATATCGCGTAGAAGCATTTTTAACAGAGGAAGGCAAGGTTCTCAATCAACTTGTAAGTCAGGATATACCTCCTAATTTGCGTCAATTCTTGACCAAGGTGCGTGACCTCCGTAACAACTACTACCTCAACATCTCAGGCAAAGCTGTTACTGGTGGAGAGGCTTTGCGTAGTTACGGTACTGTGCCGCAACCAGGCGACGATGCCGCAGCAATAACAGACAAATTAGGCGGCATGTCAAAACGTGTGTCGCAAGCAATTTCTATTAAGCAGCAACTTTATGGCTTGCCAAGTTTGAATTTGAATGCCGGAGGAGGAACCTCGCTTGTGCCTGGTCAAGACTATTCTAGAGATAGCCAAGGTACTCCAACGGCTACTGGCGCTAAGAAGGCTATGCCAAGTGAAGCCAAAATGATAGAGTACGCTAAAGACCCATATTTCAAAGGTGACGTTCAAAAAGCTAAGGCGTATTTACGAACATTGGGGTATGAATAATGGTAGCGGCAACAAAACCTCTAGAGCAAGACATTAGCGATTTGCCGCCTCCTCCTCCTTTGGGAGAAGACATATCTGATTTGCCACCTCCTCCTGTTGCTGGTGAGCCAAAAACAAAAACCTTCCGTGAGCGTGGCACGCAATTACTAGAGTCTGTTGTAGGTGGCGCTGCGCTGGGGGCGGTTTCTCCAGAAGCTACGCAGCTTGTTGGCAAAGGAATTCAAAAACTGCCAGTGCCATACGCAAAGCCAGTTGGGATGGGATTGGAACAGGCTGGCAAGATGATGAAGCGCCAGCGTTTTACAGAAGCAGGAATAGGCGCTGTTGGTGGTGGCACAGGAGACATTGCTGGTCAATCAGTGGAAATTAGCGGCGGTAGTTCTCCGATGGTGTTTGCCGCAGAATTAGCTGGTGGCTTTGCTGGCCCAGCCTTTATGAACACCATCAAAAGTGTAGTGTCCTACGGCGCTAGAAAACTGTTTGGTATGGACTCTGTTAGTGCTGTGAAAGCAATTGCAGATGACTTAAACATTGATGAGAAAACACTAAGCCCTAGCCAGCGTGATGCCATCAAGAAGCAGATTGAGGAATTGCGTGGAGGAGAACCTAGCAGTAAATCTCAAGAAAGCCTATACGATGTGTTGAGAACAGGTGTTCTCGACATTACTGGAGAAGCAGAGAAACGTGCTTTAGCCAAAAAAGCAGAAGCAGAATTAGCCCAAAGAGGCGCAGAAACGCAAGCAGAAAAGATGCGCCTTGCTGGCAAGAAGACTACGCAGATAGGCGCGGAAACCGCAGCACAAGCAAAAGCAGCGAGGGCTTCTGTTGGTGTTGAGCGAGAAGCATCTGACGTTGGCATTACCTTGAGAAACAAAATTACAGAGCTATTTGGTGGTCTTGCGGAAAAACGCTCTGCTGATTACAAAGCACAGAAAGCTATACGGGATGCCGCTGTTGCAAAAAAAGAATCAGCAGGCATTTTGTTGAAAGACATGGAGCAATACCAAAGTTTGCTTTCTGACCTAAGAGGTAAGTTGTTGCGGGGCGCAGAAGCCCAAACACAAAAGACCGCAAAGGTTACTGAGCCAGGTGTACTGGCTGTTTACGAAAACATTTACACAGCGGTTTCTGCCCGTAAAGTTGCTACCGCTTTTGATAAAGATGGCAAACCCACCGCTTTTGAATTTTTCCCCACTTCTTTTGAAGCGTTAGATGATGTGCGCCGCCGCTTGGGTGACGTTGCGTTTGGAAAAGAAGTTGAAGGCTACAGCGCCATTGGTGCTGACATTGCCAGAACTTACTACGGCAAGATTAGCGAAATCCAATCTAAGTTTGCTGGTGAGTCGCACGATGCTTTGCAAGGCGGCTACGAAATGGCATCTAGGCTGCTGGACAAGTACAGGTCAAGGGTTGGCAAGAAGACCACAGCCATAGACAGGTTTGACCCCACACGGTTTAACACTGACCCAGCGTCTCTGCCAAACACTTATTTCAGCAGCCAGCAGTCTGTCAGAGACTTGCTAGAGCTAACTGGCAACGACAGAAACTTTGTCCTCAAGGAAGCCTCTGACTTCACTGCTAGACAGTTGCGGGACAAGAACGCTACTGGTGTGAAGTCCTGGTTGAACTCCAACAGCGATTGGCTTACTGCTTTGCCGGAAGTCAGAACCAAGGTCAACTCATACCTTCAGACTCTAGAAAGAGCGGAGCGGGTTGCTGGCAAGACTACCAAGGCAGGACAGATACTGGAAGCAAAAGAACCTACCATTTTGCGTGCTGGAGAAAAAGCAGTAGCCACCGGAGAGAAAGCGGCAGAGCAAATCAGAGCGGAGGCGGCGCAGCGGGTTAAGACTATCCTGGGTGACTCCAATCCTGCCCGCCGTGTTCGGGAAATCATCCTGGGCGGCAAGCCTACTGAGTGGGCAGAAGTTGGCCCTATCCTAGCTGCAAGCCCAGAAGGTAAACGATTGATTACACAGTCTGTGCAGCAAATCATGGCAGACCGTGCTTCTACGGGATTGACCAGTTCTATCGTGGCTTTCCGAGAAGATGTGGCTCCCAGCCTAAGAGCCGCTGGCCTCATGTCAGACGCTCAACTTTCCTCGCTAGAAGCCCAATTGAGAGCAATAGCCAACTCCGCTTTGGGTGAGCCAGCCAAGCTGACTTTGTTGCAGCGCACAATTAAGAACGCTTTTATCGGTGTCAATGCACAGCCAGTAGGCTCATTCATTTTTGGTGCTGCTAATACTGGCAAGTCTCTGTACGATGTAATCAACAAAAAAGATTCGCCGGAATCTGCCGCACCGAGGTTTGCACAATGAGCAAGAAAGCAAAAGGCATCAACCCTGAATTGGAGAATGCCATTAACAAACTCATGAAGGAAATCATGGCTGACCCCACGGCTACCATCACCGACAAGATGCGGGTGCTAGACCGCGCTCTAAAGCTAGAGCAACTCAAGATGAAGGATGCTGACTCTGAGTGGGGCAGCGGGTTTGGGTTAGACGATGATGAAGAGAAGTGATAAGATGATTACCTCACAATTAGAGGGTAACTATCATGGATGCAACATCTATCATTCGCCTAGCGCTAGGGGTCATCTCAGACCGCTTGATTACTATCGCCGCTCTGCTTACATCGTTTGGCCTTGGCTGCTGGGTGATGTACGGCATGGGCTGGGAAAGAGTGACAACACTGGCAATTTATGTGATATTCGCGTATCTTCTAGTAACCGTAAAGGAGAAAAGTAATGAAGCACCCAGGAACACAACGTCCCAATGACGTTAACCAAAAAATAGCTAGTCCCATGCGTCCTCAACTGCCTAGTGATGGCACAGCGGGAATGCAACGCTGGGAGCCAGGGCAGTTGCCAAAAGGCGGCTACCGCTCTGTATTTGATTTCTCTGAAGGCAGCTACAACACCAAACAATCTCCTACCTGTGGCGGCGGCTCTAAGGTGTACTAATGGCTAACAACCTTCCTTTCCAGGCGCAGGGCAAGACGTACAAAGCTAACGTCACTACCGCCTCTCAAAGAGTAGCCATTACATCTGATAGCCCCTGCAACCAGATTTGCGTGGCTAACCACCAGCCTAGTGGAGCTACTGGTGAGCCTGTGTACTTTGTCATCAGCGCCAACGCCAGCGTGACTTGCACCCTACCTGGCAACGGCTCCCCACAGTACGCCCTGATTTCTGTTCCTGCCAGCGTCAAGGTGTACACCGTGCCGTATCAATTTACAAGCTCCACTCCGCTGTACGTTGCGTTTATTGGAGAGGCTGCGTCTGAATGCTACTTCACCCCTGGTGAGGGATATTGACAATGGCGCTAGACCCTTTGTCCGCACTGCTGGACATTGGCGGCAAGGTCATAGACCGTGTATGGCCTGACCCTGAGAAAGCTGCGGCTGCAAAGCTGGAGTTGCTCAAGATGCAACAGTCGGGTGAGTTAGCCATCATTGCTGGGCAACTGGAAATCAACAAGGTTGAAGCTGCAAACCCCAGCGTGTTTGTCTCCGGATGGCGACCATTCATAGGCTGGGTTTGCGGCAGCGGGTTTGCCATCCAGTTTGTCATTGGCCCTATGGCTGAGTGGGGCAGTGCGCTCTACGGCAACCCCGTCAAGTTTCCCCAAATGGATGTCGGCACAATGATGCCGTTGCTCATTGGAATGCTTGGACTTTCCGGCTTTAGAAGTGTGGAGAAAATCAACGGGGTTGCTGCTAAATGAAAGCCAAGCTGACTTTCCTAGTCACCTTGATGGTCAGCTTTACTCTATGCATTGTTGTCGTTGGCATGGTTGGCGTTTTAATGGCTGGCCTGTTTGACGAAAAAGTTGACAACGCTGAAATCTTCAAGCTCATCAGCCCAGCGTTTCAAACTATCGTCGGTGGCTTTATTGGCCTCTTGGCTGGTGTAAAGTTATCGCACGGAGAAACTGAAGAGCCAAAATGATTTGGGTTCCTGTCATGTACTTGTGTGTGCTAGAGCAATGCGAGTGGTTGCAGCAGCAGACGTTTTACACTGACAAGGAGCAATGCAAGAAGGTACTTACTGATAGAGTAGATTGGTACAAAGAGAACACCCATGCCAAAGTAGAAGGCATCTGTATTGATGTGTTTGTGACCTTGAAAGAACCCCACAAAGTAGTAGCAAAATGATTAACTCTCGCAGCCTAGATGAACTAGCTCCTCCTGTTAAACAGCGTGCAGAAGCCTTTGTGGAAGCCGCCAAGGCCAAGGGCATTGACCTACTGGTCACCTCCACCTACCGCGACCATGAGAGCCAGAATGCTCTCTACGCCCAAGGACGCACTGCCCCTGGCAACATCGTCACCAGAGCCAAGGCCGGACAGTCCTGGCACAACCACCGCTGCGCCTTGGATGTGGTTCCGCTGGTAAACGGCAAGGCCATCTGGGATGACCAAGCTATTTGGAAACAGATTGGCGAGATAGGAAAGTCCTGCGGTTTGGAATGGGCTGGCGACTGGAAAACATTCAAAGAGTACCCGCACTTCCAATACACTGGTGGCCTGACCTTAGCGCAACTGAACCAAGGAGCCACAATTGCGTAAGAAGAATGTGAATCTCTCTGTTGGCAGGGGCGAGAAGCTGTCTGTAAAAAAGGGTGGCGGCTTGACTGCAAAGGGCAGAGCTAAATACAATCGTGCCACTGGCAGCAACCTCAAGGCTCCTCAAAAGTCTGGCCCGCGCCACAAGTCTTTCTGTGCCCGTAGCAAAAGCTGGACGGGTGAGCGCGGCAAGGCCGCACGTAAACGATGGGAATGCAGATGAACACACCAAAAGCAAAACGTGGTCTTTACTACAACATCAACAAACGCAAGGAAGCTGGTCTGCCAGCTAAAAAGCCTGGGCAGAGGGGCTACCCCACCGCCAGTGCTTTCAAGCGTTCTGCTAAGACTGCCAAGCGTTAAGGCGCTGGCAGCAGGCCACCCTCAAACAGATAGCTGCCGAGGTGACCCAAACGTACCCAGGGTGCTGCCCAGACCTTGTAGCCGTTCTTCCTAGCCATGTAGCAGAAGTGGTAGTCCTCTGACAACAGGCGCTGTGTCTCTGGTTCGATGCTGCAAGCAAAGTATTCGATGATGCGGCTGTCGCCTATGTTGCCATTCATGATGGTCACATCGTTGACGTAGCTGGACACCTTGTCTTTCATGCCTTCCAGCACCTCTCGCTTGATAAGCATGAACCCTGTCCCGCCATTCCAGATTTCCACTGGCTTGTTCTCCGGCACGGTCACAGAGCCTGTGTAGTCCACAAGGTTCACAACCAGGCTACCAGTGCGGGTAGTCAGCTTGTCCACCTCTACGCCCTCTTTGACGGCCTTCTCGACCCCGTGCCAGTTGATTTCCTTCTTGGGGTAGATGCCGCAGATGATGTCTACGTCAGCGTCCACCATAGGAGGGATTTGTGCTGCGTCAAACTTGATGTCTGCGTCTATGAACATCAGGTGGGTGCAGGGTGATTTTAGGAACTGGTGAGCCAGTGCATTCCTGCCCCGCTGTATCAGCGACTCATTGAACATGGAAGAGAAGGACATGTCCCACCCCACCTGTTTCATGACGTTGGTCATGGAGATGAGGCTGTTGGTGAAGTAGCCGCTGCACATGCCACCATACATAGGGGTGGCTACGAAAATGTGTTTCTTGTCTGTCATGTGTTCTTTCTGTTTATCTACTGCCATTGCTTTCTTGGCTTGATAGCCACCGCCCCAACTACCCTGCCGCTTGGCAAGGTCATCGAATGCCTCATCCTCTTCTGTCTTCATGCTATCGACTCCCAAAAAACAAGACCAATGGTGACAACTACCAGCACCACAAATCCCACCCCAAGGAAGGTCTTCAACATGTCGATGAAAAAGTCTTCATCATCGTCTTGGTTCATTGCAACTCGCTCTCTGGCCTCTGCATCCAGGCCACAGCGTCCATAAAGCCCTGCTGGTAGGCATCTCTCATGAGACGTCTAATATCCTCAAGACCCACTTCTTTGTCACGCTCGACTTTCTCCACCCCCAAATCTGTATCTTCCATCCTGCTTCCCTCACTTTCGGTAAAAGGTCACTAGCCATAATCTTCTTTAAGCGGTCAGAGACACCACTGGCGGTTGCTTGCACAGCAAGAGTCTCATCCCGTTTGATAGCCAAGATGTCGATAAACCCGAAAAGGTCTTGTCGTATCCTAGCGTGTGGGTTCCACTTCTCCACTATCGCTACTGTGTAGCCCTGCTCTCGCAGGACTTCCAGCGTCCTAGATGTAGGTGATTCCTTTGCCATTAGAAAGGAAGGTCGCTATCGTCTTCCTGCCCCCTGCGGGGCGGGGCACGGCGGTAGGCAGGGGTGACCTCTACAGGTGCGTCCTGCTCCAGCTTCTTACGCTTGAGCCAATTGTCCTCTTTGATAGACAGCAGGGTGTCACCCCGTGCAGTGTCTTTCAGCCACATAGCCACCTTCAGCTTCTCGCCAGCTTTGTAGTCCATCTCTAGGACTAGGAAGCCCTTGTAGTCCGGCCCTTTGTCGGACTTCTTCTCTGTCTCCCAGTAGGCTACGCCAGAGCCTGGCATCTCGCGGTGGGGATTGTTGCTACTCATAGTGCTTTCTCCAAGGGTGTTACGTAATCCAACATATCCAAGTTGCAAGCCTTGAGGCCATCCAGCTTCGCAGCCTTCTGTAGGGCATCCATCTTGACGCTGGTATTTATGCGGTCTGCCATGTCGTTGTAGGCATCCAGCCATTCCTGTTCTGTGTGGAACGCAGCGTAGGGCGCGTCCATGCTGGGCACGTAGAGCTTGAAAGCCCCGTCCGGCACAGTCTGCACTTCTGCCACAGCCGCAGTAATTTCCTCGACAACCTCTGCCATGCCCATGTCTTTAGCCTTCGGGATTTCCTCTAGTTCCTCTGCCGTATAGGTTCCCACCACACAGCCTGGGTACACAGTGCGGATACCTTCTGAGATACAGCGGGCACGTAGCATGGCGCGGGGATAGTTCTTCCAGTTGTCCTTCCCCGTGAGGCCAATAGACTTAGCTTGGGCAAACGTCCACGTAAGTTTCAGAGAGCCGCCAGAGGGGTGCGAGAACGTCCCTGTGACCTCTGCGTCTGTGTAGACATCCCACTGCACCTTGCCGCCAGCATTCTGGAAGCGGGCAAGCATGGCATCTGCCTTCAATGTAGGACGGCCTTGTATGACATGGTAGTCACGGGCAGCGATAGCAGGGTGCATACCCTCTGCCTGTGCTATCAGCATGAGAGCAAAAGCCTCATCTGCTGTCTTCATGCCAAACATCTTTGACTTGGCTATGGCAACTGCCATCTTCTCTATATCGGCTACTGGTACAAGTGCTGTAGTCATTGTGGTAGTCCTGCAAGTTTTTTGTGAGCGTTGTTCATCCAGTTATGCACATCACTTTCAAGCCACACCCTGCGGGTCTTAGAAAGCCTGACGGCAAGCGGGAATCTTCCTTGTGCCTCCCACGCAAGGATGGTTGATTTACCTAGAGTGGTTCTTTTTGACACCTCTATGATGTCTAAAAACTTTGGCGCGTCAGTCATGCTTGTGCTCCTTTAGGATTCATTTCCTTGTTGTAAATGTTTAACCAAAAATCATTAGGGTCAGGCTTGGAAGTGGGAACTTGCAAGTCCCAATCGGCGGCAGGAATCCGATTCTTCAAAGACCTCAAAGCATCGGAAGCGCCATCGTAGGTGCGGTAAATGCCGTCCCAAGCCCCTGTCTTTCTGTCAACGATTACGTAGTTCATGCTTGCACTCCTTTTGGTTTACGGCCTGGTTTAGCGCGGGGTGTCCCGTCCTTCCTAGCCCCGTGCGGGTGGGTGGATGAGTAGCCTTTGATTGCTGCCTCTAGCTCTGCTATCAAATCCCTGTGGTATCTCAAAGAAGAAAACGCATTCTCTAGCCTTTGGTTGATGGTTTTTAATTCCTGCTTGAGCTTGTCTTTATCGTCTTGGAAGAACAACATGATTAGCCTTTCAAAAGAAAACGGCGGGAGCCAGGGGAACTGACTGTAAACTGGCGGTAGATGTCTGGCATAGCTGTTTGGAATAGCTTGCTGTCGAACTTCATGCTTGGCTTGGCAGACTTCCAAGTAGCCAGCACCCGCCCGTCTACTGTGACCAGCGTATCTGCGTCTGCTAGGTAGCCCTGCAACATGGTCGCCAGTTGGTCTTCCTGAGCCTCTAGAGCTTTTATTTGGGCCTTGATTTGGCTCAGTACTGCCGCAGCCTGTTCTACGCTCTGCGAGGCTGTCTTCAGCCCTTCCTGCGAGACAGGATAGAGCGCCCTAGCTTGGTCGCTAGTCTCCGGCGGTAATGCCGTCCCTGCTTGCACATGTGCCCACAGCTTTGCCATCTCCTGCACATGCGTCTGCTTCATCTCCTCAGTAATATCCTTCCGAATGAGTACAAACTCAGCACCACCAAATAGCACGGCAAGATATACAGTTTCGACACCGAATACCGTGGCCTCATGGACAAGTTGAGCCATATCCGCAGGTGGTAGCAGCCCAGCGTCACTGTCAAACTTTGAACGATTCCCAGCGTTGTAGTTCTTAGCTTCCACCAGAAATGCTTGACCATCATTACCCCTTCCAACAAAGTCAAAGTGTGATTTGAGCCACGGCTCTGTCTTATGCGCGTAGGCATCATCTATCTTGGTCAGCTCCACGCCTAGAGCCTTCTGCGCCAAAGAGCCGATAACGGGTTCCATGACATGACCCATCTGGACAGCTTCCACTTGGGACAGGTCTGGGCGTTCCATCTTGCCCTGCTTGATAAGAATGGCTTCGTTGGCCTTACCCTGTGCAGCTAGACGGCTATCGCCTGACCACCAGGCAGAGTTGCGGGTTTCGGGTGAGAAATCAGACATTGGTAGCCTCTTTTTCTTCGTAGTGGATAGCTTCCGGCTTGCACTTGTGGTCGCCAGTCATACGGGAGACAGAACAAAAGGACATGGTGTCCCGTTGGTGAACGCCTGTTACTAGGGAAATGGGTTGATTGTGAGAACACCTAGCGAATTGGTGTTCTGGGTCATCTTTCGCAGGGGAAAAATGCTTGCAGTTGATGCAGAATTTCATGGTGAAAACTTTCATTAAGGTTAGCGGGGAACATCCCGCGAGAGAATTATAGCACTATCTGATTAGGCGTGCGAGACCGTCTTACTGCTGGTTCATCCTTTCTTTTTCCTAGTGCTTCCCGCCAGTACTGTTGCTGGATTTTGGATAGCGGTATCCCTGCTGCCTCTTTGTCCTGTAGCCGAAATGCCCACTCTTTGTAGCCCTGGTGTTGCATGTCACTCTCCACAAAAACAAGAAATGGACTCTTCGTTAGGGTCGAACATGTCGGTCTGCTCTATGGCAAATTTCTGCATGTCGGCGTAACTAGGGCGGTCTGTGCGAAAGTAAAACCCTGAGGGCTTGCTTGCGGTGGCTATGGTCTCCATCTGCGCCCACCACACGGCCCGCTCCGGCTCTTGGGCTATGAGGCTTGCAATCTTGCTGGTGTTCTTCAAGAAGCAGAGGTCACAGTTACCCCACGGAGTCTCCCCGTTTTGGTTCTCTAGCATCAGGTCGAAAGGCTGCTCCCGCCAGAACTTGGCTACATGTTGTTTAGTGACCCCCGCCACACCTAGCGGGGAGTATTTCGTTTCATGCTTTCCGTAATCTTGGTTCTTGATTTTGGCTAGACGGCGTTGTTCATCTGCCCGAATACCCATCCAAGACTCCCACTCCTTCCATCCGATAAACCGCAAGTAACGGTGGGCTGTTCGCACCTTTAACTCGACTGTGCAGAACCTCACCAACGGGTTGGGTAAGTACTTTCTCTTCCGAATAATCGCCTCAAAAGGCTCCCCGTTCCTACTAGCTGTCTCAAAGGTAACCTCGCGGAACTGGACGGCCTGGTCTTGGTATTCCAACCAAGTGATGGGAACATTCCATTGGGTGGAGCATTGGTGAATGAACTCTAAAGTCTCCTCCCGCTCCTTCCCTGTGTTTTGAAAGCACACAACAGCCTCAGGGGGTAAGCCGTTATTGGCTTCCAAGACCTTGTACAGCATGTAGGCGCTAGTCCTGCCACCACTAAAAGAGATACAAGTCGGACTGTCAATTAAAAACGGGTTCATGGTACTACCTAAAAAAAAGAATACTTTACTACCTAGTTACTAGTCCTGGTAGCCATCTTCCTACCCCTAAATTCATCCTGCCGGATGGTGAGCAAAACCTAGCCCTCCCGCAGGGGAACTAAGCCTTCAATGCCGGACGGAGCCGCACATACCCGACAGTCGTTCGGTCAGGGGCACTATCTTCGCCACCCCTTGCGCTCTCTCAGACCTTTCCCACAGTAGCGCCTGTCCTCCAGTCCTGCCGTATGGTTCACCGACAACTGGACGGATGCGTAGAAGAAACAAAAAAGCCGCTTACAACTGCCCCGTCGAAGTTCCCCTTAACGGGGCGAGGCATGTGTAAACGGCTTTCATTTGTTGACTTCGACGACAACGGTCAGAACTCTATCACAGCTTGCTTGGGCGTGTCAACACCCCATTGAGTAGCCATAGCGTCCGCTATCCCTTGAAAGGTCGCACTCCTCTTTTTCCACCTGTCGGGACTAGGCGGGAGGTTGTACCACTTAGGCAAACTCTTGCCGGACTTGGTAATGTGCCTCTCCCCCTTACCCACTATGCGCGTAGGCATCAGGTGAGGCAAACCCTTTAGCCATAAGCAAGTGGTTTTGGTAGCCTCTTCCCCAAACATCCACGGTTGCACTATCTGGTCTGGCTTGCGTACCCGCGAGGAGATCACGGACACGGGGTTTTCCAAACAGATACGCGGAATAGGTGCGTCCAAGAGCGCACGGACAAACTCCAACGCCTCCGCTTGTTCTACGGCCTTACGCGCAAAGTGCTTGGCTCCGCTGACCGCGAGGTGCGTACACGGAGGATGGGCAACCATTAAATCCCACCCGTGGTCGAGGATGTCTAGGACGCTGCATTGGTAGTGGTCACCCAACGGGGAGTCACTAGGCAGCAAGTCGCAACTCGCCGCATAGTGTCCCGCCCGTAGGAATGCGTCCCTGACTGTCCCGCTGTATTCACAGGCGACAAGGACTCTCATCTAATGCCCCAACCAAGTCAAAACCAGGATTAACCCTATCATCACAATGCCCAAGATAGTGATTACAAAATCCCAATCGTCCCCGTGGCTATCATGTTCCCGCCACTCAGGGTTGCGCGGGAAAGCCTCTTGCAAGGTGCGCGGGTACTTGCGCGTAGTGTGGTTGCTGTCGTTCATGCTGTCTTCTCCTGTTGGGTTATCGCTTGCCACTCTCTCTCCTGCCGTCCACTACGGGACTGCACTGTTTCCCCTGTAAGCCCCACAAGGCCAAGCCTACGCATCTCCGGCAACCTACGGGCGACCTGAGAGGGGTCTAGACTCGCAAGGGCTGCAATCTTGTCTTTTCCGGCAGGCCCGAACATCATCAACGCCTCATGGATAGCCTTGTAGTGGCTATCAACCGTAGTGACCTGAGCAGCCGCTAGGTGCGAGGTCATCGGGTCACTGTTACGGGCGCGGGGGAAGATATAGCCGCCCTCAGCCATGCTGCATTTCCCGATAAACAGACACAGCCTCACCGAACGGGAGGAGGTTTAGTACCTTGTCTGCGTTGAGTTTCTGCTGTAGGTCGGGGCGTGATAGCCACTTCTGCAAACTAGATGAGTCCATGCCTTTTGTCTCCAACATGTCCTGCCCACGCACAAAGAGGATGCGTTTCTGCATGGCTTTCTTGAGGTCGCGGGCATATAGCCAAGCAGTCACTAGGTCATCAATCACCCCATCCGCAGACTGTAGAAATACATGCTTGCCCTCATCGTACTGAATCGGAGGCAGCGTCAAGGCGTAGGCTTGCAGCTTTTCGTACAGCGTGTTGGGGAAAATGCTAGTTGAGCCGCCGCAGCCGTTGTTGTGCGCCTCCCCTGCTTTCTTCCCGTCAATGTAGATTGTTGCCTCAAAACAATTTGTTTCATGTGAGGCGAATTCGCTATGCTTGACGTTCTTAAGTTCGATGTTCATGCTTGCTCCCGTGTGTAGTCTTCAATCATGTGTTCTGCAATTTCGATGTAGTTGACATCCTGCAAGAATGCCCGTGCGTAGTCTTCCATTAAGTTGGAGGGGCGGCGCTCATCGTAGCGAACACCTTGGAAGATGATTTCTTCGGCGTAGTCCGACAGCTGTGCGGCGAACACGTAAGGCTCACAGATGATGGTGCGCTCCGCCATCTCGCCATCTTCTTCTTCCGTAAACTTGTCCACGACTCCCGAAAAATCTTCTAAGGACACGCCGTCAAAGATTTCTAGGTTGATGCGCCATGTGGCGTAGTTACTCCAGCCGTTGTAGGTTTTGTCGTTCATGGTGTGCTCCTTAGTTGTAAGACAGGCAGTGGTCGTACATGGCTTTGTATCCACAGGTCTGCATGAAGTGTTCGGCGAACTGCAACGCACAGATGAGGTCAAGACCGACTGTGCGGAAGTATTCGCCCTGCTCGAAAAGTTTGTAGCCCTCAGGCGTGTCTTTGATGACGATGAACCCGTCACCATCTGCACAGTACTCCAACCGAGTCCGGCCCGAGGTATTTACATTGAACTCTTCCCAAGAGAGAGCTAACTTTGGGTGTGTGATGTTCTTGATTTTCATGGTGTGCTCCTTACTTGGATTCGAGGTAGTAGATAAACGGAACAGCAAGCATTGACAGAATGCCAACCATTGCATAAGTCACGATGTCTTCGCCAATGCATGCTGCCCACAGCACAGCAGAGAACATAAGCAGGGTTTTGGCTACATAGAACCAAGTGAATGAGTAGTCTTTAGTCATGGATACTATCCTCTAGAGTGTTGCCTAGTGGTTACTAGGTGACTAGATTATAGGACTATTAACACAGTAAGCAATAGGGACAATGCAAACAATTGACACTAGGGTTTACCCTGGATAAACACCCGCTGTTAGTCTAATGGACTAGTAACCTAGATAGGTATATACTAGTAATTCATTAGGGGAATGTAGTAGTTAGTTACTAGGACAATCTCCCTGGTAGCAGCCTGGATAGTGCGTAGGTCTACACATCTCGCCCGCCCCTAGGTCAACTGTCCCCTGTCCCCCTGCCCTGCTTGCCATTAGCCATGACATGCACACTAGTCATTACCATGCACTAGTCATTCCCTAGTCTGCCAGTAACCTACCCCTAGTCTGCCTGCAATGCCTGCTAGTTTCACAATGGACAATGGTTAGCTTCACATAACGCAGATTCACATAATGCAGCGCTGCCCCCAATTGGATGGGTCTTAACATCCATTTGTGTGTGCACCCAACTTCTCGTCCCCCCCAGAAAAAAATAGGTTTCCCTCCGCTGATACAAGTATGCTAGTATTAGGTTATAGACACAGTGGAGATGTTGATATGCAAGCTATAGAGAGAGAAAGCGGTATTGCTATGCCGAAGCCCAGGGTGGTGTATGCCTACCCTTATGAGGACATGGAGATAGGGGATTCCTTCACCGTGCCTGTAGAGGCTAGAGCGAAGGTACTCAACGCTAACTACAGGGCTGGTAAACGGCTACAGCGCGTGTTTGTAGCCAGGACAGAAAATGAACAAATACGTGTATGGAGGATGGCGTAAGCCAGCCAACTATTAACCGACTAGAAAGAATGGCATGACCCTCAAGATACATCTCAAGTTTGAGAAAAACACTGCTGCTGATGAAGTGCTAGACCAGATTGTGCGGGCTAGGTTGAAGCAGATACAGGAAGGCCTTGCGGACTGGGATAGTGACCGCGAGATACAAGAGGCTTGCTTGGCCTTGTTGGATTGGATGGGGCAACCCACCAGTGACTGACATGTCTGACAGAGTACAGCTAGAGATGGCAGAGGCCAGGGTGCTTCTGTATTCTTACTTTGCTGCCAAGCGTACCTACGGGAAGCCGCAGGCAGACAAGTTCCTAGCCGCCCAGTTGGTCAAGCTAGAGAAGCTCTACGGCAAGAGTTTAGATGTACGCATCAAGCAGTACATGCGCCGTGTCAAGGATACAGAGACGTTCTATGAGGAGTAAGCATGAGAGTAGCAGTTGTCACCCCTTACTGGAAAGAACCTATAGCCGTGCTGGAGAGGTGCTGGCGTAGTGTCCGGCAGCAGACCCACTGCGACATTGTTCATTACATGGTGGCAGACGGTCACCCTGTCCAGACTTTTGAGAAGGGTGCGGATGTTGTCCACATCTCTCTGCCTAACTGCAATGACTCTGGCGACACGCCTAGGATAGTGGGGCTGTCGGTAGCCAGTGTGCAGGGTGCTGATGCTATCTGCTTGCTGGACGCTGACTGCTGGTTTGAGCCAGACCATGTGGCTACGATGGTGGATGTCATGCAGCACTCGCAGGCCAAGGTGGTAACGTGTCCTCGCGTGTTGTGGAGGATGGACGGGACACAGATGGGTGTTGACTCTGAGAGCAACGGTATCCACTGGAATGACACCAACTGCTTTCTGCTTTCACGTGAAACCTTCCCGCTGTGCAAGGAGTGGGGTTTCCGGCCCCGAGAGTACGGGTACATAGGGGACAGATACTTCTGGAAGGCCGTGCAGGACTCAGGAGTCAAGATAGCGCGGTCTATGAAAGCCACTGTCAACTACCCTACCACTCTGGCCTTTCACTACCAGCAGGCGGGGGAAGTTCCTCCTGATGACAGCAAGGTGGTCACACTCAAGAACGGTGTACCTTCTATCAAGAGATACGCAGAACTATCAAAAACCATGTAGAACTAGGAACAGAATGAACATAGAGATACACACTCTTGCTTGGCCCAATACCAATGTGAAGCTGGTGGAGGCACACACCAACACTTGCAAGCACTTAGGGCTGGATGTGGCGTACCACATGACACAGACACCGCACGGCAAGTGGATGGACATCGTTATGGACAACAGCACTGCGGACGTTGTTGGCTTTCTGGACATCGACTGTGTGCCCACCAACCCAGGCGTTGTGAATGCTGCTGCGGCATGGGCTGCCCAGAATGAGTCGTTTGTGGGCATAGCGCAGGCAAGTAACCATATTTGGCCTAAATCGCACATATTCGCAGCCCCTGCTTTCTTCTTCATGTACCGCGAAGCCTGGACAGAATTGCGTAAGCCAACCTTCTCGGAGACAGAACAGAGTGATGTGGCAGAGAACGTGTGCTACGCCGCAGAGATGGCGGGGCTACGCTACAAGACCATGTTTCCTACCCACTGGACAGCAGAGCCGGAGGAAGGCGCTTGGCGGCTGCATACCTACGGGCTGTACGGCATAGGCACGCACTTTGAAGAAGGCGTGTACCACCTGTACCAAGGTCGCATGGACAAGAACGTCCAGATGTTTGTCAACACTTGCGACAGCATTGTTAAGGGCACACTGTCTACTCAGTTCCTGATTCCCTGCAAAGCACCGTACCACGGACGTATTGTTCCATGAAGTTTGACCTACAGAAGTTCTACAAGTTTTGCTCAGAACTGAAGATTGAGACCAAGGAGGAAGGTCTCAAAAAGATGGGGCAACTGCTGGGGACGCAGACGTATGTCATGGAAGAAATACAAAAAGGCCTAGCTGAAGATGTCCACTTCTTTGTCATTCTTAAAGGCCGTCAACTGGGTATTACAACCGTTAGCTTGGCACTTGACCTCTACTGGCAATTTACCCACCCTGGCTGGCAAGGCACGCTGGTGGCTGATACAGAAGAAAACAGAGACATGTTCCGCTCTACTCTCGCTATGTATATGGAAGGGCTACCCAAAGAGTACAAGATTCCTTTGGTGGCCCACAATAGAAACCAAATGGTTCTTAAAAACAGGAGCCGAATCTTCTACCAAATCGCAGGGAATAAGTCTCGCTTGGGGCAAGGTAAAGCTATCACTTACCTACATGGTACAGAGACTGCTTCCTGGGGCAACGAAGAAGGCCTAGCTTCCCTGATAGCCTCGCTGGCAGAAAAGAATCCTGAGAGGCTCTACATGTTTGAGAGTACCGCCCAGGGCTTCAACATGTTCCACGACATGTACAAGACCGCCAAGTCTGCTAAGACCCAGCGTGCCATCTTCTGCGGTTG
>Ga0209246_10000166_pt1 | contig 30724 bp, 47 predicted proteins | sample LauGreSpBDMM15SN_2_FD_187560 | JGI IMG/M metagenome (GOLD analysis project Ga0209246, IMG submission 187560) | Freshwater lake microbial communities from Lake Michigan, USA - Sp13.BD.MM15.SN (SPAdes) (version 2) | ecosystem: Environmental > Aquatic > Freshwater > Lake | place: Lake Michigan...
CATGATGCCCATACCATAGCAAATTAACCCCATTGCAATGCGGAGGCATCTCGAGGTATTCATAAGGGTCAGGAATGACAGTAGCATCCCGCCCTAGCTCTTTAATTCTTCTTGCCATCTCGGTGGTTGGACAGGTCACCGCATCCGCAAGGCGCAAAGCCTCTTGGTAGTGCATCCAATCAAAATGGTCATCACAAAAGTCCACCACCACCCAAGCGCCTCGGGCTTTAGCTCTTGCCATCACCATTAGCTCATTGGCTTGCGGCTTGGCAAATATCAGCGTGTCAGCGGTTAGATCGTTTTGGTTTGCCCAATCCCCCGCAGGTATCTTAGCTCGGTAGCGCCAGCTTGCCGCATTCTTGTCGCCCCAATGAATAAATGATGTTCTGTCGTTTAGCTCACTTTTAACGTCAATAATGCCGCCAAGCTCCATCATGTTTTGTTCACGCTTTTTGATAATGGCTTGGATCAAACCATGCCCATGCCCATTGAATGTGGCATCAGGCAAATATTCGTAGTACGTTTGGAAGTGCTCGGCTTGCAACGCCATTGCTGTATTGCAATAAAAAATCTCGCCTTGTGGGTCAATCTTGACCTGAATTAGCTTGTCGCCATCTTTTAGCCCCTCGCCGTTAACTCTCAGCAGCTTGCCGTCATTGCATGAGTCAAACCCAAACAATTCAAACTGGCGGTAGCCAAGGACGTAAAACAACGATATAGCCCTTAATCCCGAGGTTGTGCCCCCACCTATCAGCATGGAGTTTTTAGGGCGATCCTGCCCCTTTTTAACGTATGGATGCCATAGCGTGACCTGATACCCATCTAGGTTGTCAAACATTGCTGGATGACATTGGCTTGCAATCATGTAATGCACAGACGGCTGCGGTTTGTAAAACGCTATTCTGTGCTCTTGTGGATCAATGGCTAATGCGTAATCAGGTATCACGCCGTTATCAATAAGCCAATCATGTGCGCCCTTGATTGCCACAATAGGCGACCCTGCCGCTTTCATCTTTTTAATAAGCTCTAACTGACCTTTGACACTTGGTGCGCTTGCCACCAACAGGATTGCGCTAGTCTTTATCGGTTGCGCTTCTTTTACCTGTGGGTAACCTCTAGCAATCGCTGCATCCATATTGGCAAACAATGTCTCATCTTCAGCGACACATTTACCAGTAATTTTTAAAGGCAAAGAACTCATTAAAAAGACCCCTCCTTTTTTAAGGGAGAGGCCAATTTTTTACACAGGGTTAGAAGGCATCAAGCCTGCATTGTTGACCATACAGAATGGTGCTGATGCAGAAGTAGCCGAGGTGTTAGCCACGATACCTTGAATAAAGCCAGCCGACACGGTTGTGTCGTCCAACGCGCCAGGGGTTGCCGTGGTGTACAAAGGCACTTTAGGTTGGCAAGCAACCAGCAAGTTAACCTGCAACATACCGTTCAAGCCAACCCAGCCGTAGTAGCTAGAGGCAATCGCGGTTTGTGCAAAACCAACCATGTTGTAACCCAAAGCCGCAGCATTTGTGGTGGTCACAGGCACAGCTCGCATAACAGGAGTGGGACTCGCTGAGTTTGCGTATGTGCTCATGATCACCGCATCAAATGCGTTGATAGTGGATTCGGCGCGGACAAACATATACACGCCGTTGTTGGAGGTGTTCACCCGAGTACCAGGGGTAACAGGGAACAAAGTTGTTGAACCAGCAGAAGTGCTCGCATAAGTAGCGGTCAAATCAATACCAATTTTTCCATCGGTGACGTAATCAGCCATGATTTTGCTCCTTATTCAGTCATCACGCCTTGGAACTGGAGTCCCGAGGCAGTCATATTGCCAGCCCAGCCGATCAAGCGCACGATGGCATCTTGGTTGGTGGACATACGCTCATCACCAATCGGAACAAAGTTACGATTTGCGTGAGGACGGAAGAAAATGTACTTCGTGTTAAGGAAGTAACCAGTAGATGTCGGAATATTGCCGCCGATACCACCGTCAAGAACAACGTCAGCGTTCATGTACTTGGAAGCAACAAAGCCAAGTTCAGCCATCTTGCTTGAGCCAGGGAAACGCTGAATGTTTTGCAGAGACGACATGAAGAAGCCCCACAAGTTGTTATCCAACAAAATCAAATCAACTACGTCAGAGCCGCGACTTGTCTTTGCATACAAACGGTTAAAACCAGTTTGGATGTTGGAGCTAGATGCAGAAGCGCCTAGATCGCCTGTAAAGTCGAAAGTCTGATTTTGCCAAAATGACCATGTTGCACGGTCAATACCACCGACCACACCTGTGGAGGGCGATGCAACCACCATAGCTTGCAAACCTGTGATTTGCTTGCCGTTGTTGGCTGTACCGTCAGAGTAGATACCAGTAGAGATCAAGTTCTCAATGGATGCCTCGGCAACGTCCAAACGTGCGTCAAACAAATCGATGATCTGTTCTTCGCCGCTGTTTTGGAGCATTTCCAAACCATTAATAGTGACTGCTACGGCTGCCTGTTTAATCGGGAACTGAGCCGCGCTGATCACGTCCGCTGGGGAGATGTTCAGAACTTCAGCGCCTGAGTAGTACATGGCGGTTGAGTTTGCTTGGAATGACAATTCTTGCAGAATGGTCGAACCACCTGTGAAAGGCTTGTAACGGCCTTTCTCGCGCAGGCGAGTCAGCAACGCATTGTTTTTGGTCACGTTATCGGCAACGATGCCCGAGCGTGATTCAATGGTGGTTGCTAAAACGTCTGAGTAATTACTATTGGCGTATGCCATGATTTACCCCTTTAAAAATTTGCTGACCGTAACGCATTTGCGATTACAGCTCGGCGGTCTGATTGACTGATTGGGCCTGAGATCGCGCCGCCTGGCGCACCTCTAACCTGCACAGCCGCTTGTTTTGCTTTCTGTACCTGATTCTGTGCGGCATAGCTTTGTTGCTGTTGAGCATATAAACTTTGTGCCAACTGTGGATCAAGTCTTACGGCGGTGTCATATGCGACCTGCAATTTCTCGCGTTCCGACATATGACTAATGTCCCCTAGAACCTGCGGCGCTTGGAGAAGCGACAACATACGGTCTTGGACTGCCTCAAAGTGTGCGTTTGCGGGGTCGCTCGCAAACTGCTGGATTACAGAGAGTGCTCTGTTTTCATTCTGTTTCTGCGCTTCATACTGGCTCTGCGTGATGTGTGCCGTGAGCTGCTGTACTTGTTGCGCTAATTGATTGTAGTGCGAATCCTGCTGTTGTGGTGGTGCTTCGCCGCCAAAGTAAGCCGCCACTTGCTCCAAAGGGATTTGGAACTGCTGAATCATCTGAGCCACCGCTTGGGACTTCTGTTGCGGTGTGCCTGTTCTCAGCAATGCCGCCGTCTGTAGCAATGGTGCAATTGCCTGCGCTGGCGTGGTGTTCTCATTACGCAGAATCCACTCATAGGGCGCAAACTGTTCGGTAATGGCGCGAGCCTCAGCATCCCTTTGTTTGTATGTGCTAATGCCCTTTTCGTAATCGGCATCTCGCTGTGCAAAGGCTTGCTGTAGTTCGGCTGGCGCTTTTTCCCAATGTTCTTTCAGCTCAAGGCGCAGGCTTTTGGGCATCTCAGCTCTAGGCTTTTCTGCCATCTGAGGCGCTTGAGTCTCTGCGGTTGGGAACTTAGGTGCAAACTTACCGCCCTCTCGGGGCTGGCTTGCGGCGTGTTTGCCACGGTTTGTCGATGTCTTGGTTAACGCCTCGCGGATCGTATCGGCTCGGCTTTGCGGCTCTGCTGGCGCTGATTGAGGCGCTTCTACCGCTGGGGTTTCGGGTGCTGGTGTTTCTACTGTGTCGGGTGCGACAACTTCGTTTTCCATCACTTCATCCTTTTCATTTGTTCCAAAGTCATTTTGATCATCTCCTTGCGCTCGGGCATGGGACGGTTGTGTAGGCGGTTAGCCATCTCTACGTTGAGGTTAGACATCTTAACAGGAGCTATCGGTGCGCCTGGTCGATCAAACTCTTGCACCATTTGCACTTGACCACGCAATCGGTCTCGGTGCGCCTCTTTCTTTTTGTTCCATTCGGCTTGAGCATATTTAACGTCAGAGTGCCCCATCTCGATTGAATCGGTGCGCTTGAGGTGGTCACGCCATTGCTTGCGACCCTCAATCATCACGCCGTCAGGTGACATAAATGGTGCAATATCACCCATAACCGTTGTGTATTCAGCAGAGTGACCCGCTGTTTTTTCGTATGGCTCGCTGCCATCTGATGGGAAAACCCAAGTTCTTCTCACATTAGCTCCAAGATCATTGCTACATCTTCTTCATCACGTTTTAGCTTAACACGAACTTCTAGGTCTTTGACCCTTTGCATTAACAAATCATAATCAATTTGTTTTCTGACCGCAACCTCTATTGTTTGTTGTGGTGCAGAGGTAATCTCTTCCCTTACTTCGGGCGGCAAACCAAACAGCGCCTCTTGTAGTTTTAGCTTACGTTGCGCCTCTAGCTTTCGGTCTTTAGCCCATTGCTCATCGCGCTTTTTTTCGTCAAAGCCAAAGTGACCGCCAAGCAATATTTCAGCAGGAGGTGGTGGTGGAGCGGCATCGCCAATTGTGCTAAATGGTAGCTGTGCAAAGGCTGATATGCCAAACATTACTCACCCCACTTGGCGGCTAATCCATCGGCATAGGTTTTATTGACAATGTCTGTACCGCCTGACGGTGCTGTGGATATTGTGCCAGTAGTTGCGGCTACATTGACAAACGTGCCGTTTTTAGGGGTAACGCCACCAATGACCAAGTTATCCAATGTGCCTGCATTTGTTGGCGCTATCTCAACCGAACCTGTACCTGTGGGCTTCATGTGGACATGACCTGTACCTGTTGGGCTAATGTCTACTTGAGCGTTTGCGCCATTTATGTTGGTTGAGACGCTTAATGTTAGGTTATCACCACCGCCACCGCCCATGCTCAATTGGGTTGTGCCTGCCGAGTTTTTAAGGGATAAACCTGCCGAATTGGTTGCTTGGACTGTAGGCGATGTGACCTTGGTAAACGTGACATCTGTGCCGCTTGTAACCGCCACGCTTGCTGGTAAGGTGACAAATACGTCTTTTGTGCCAGCCGCAAGATCCAGTTTTGAGCCTGTGGATGAAGAAATTACGGTTGTTCTAGCCAGCGTACCGCTAGAGTAAGTCCCAATCCCGACCTCCCATTGAGCGCCGCCTGAGATTGTGTAATAGGTCGTGTTACCGTTACCAATCGCCGTAAATGACTGAAACCCCTCAACCGAGCCATTTAGCGTGATCGTCCCTGTACCTGTTGAGGTGGTGGTTTGTCTAACCCGATCAGCTAAGACAAGGCTCATGCTGTCTCCACGCCTATTACTAAGCCATCAGCACCCCTGATAACTTTCTTGGGTGCGTTAAGCCTTTGCATGGCAGCGCCAATGTTTTGCATAGACTCACCATGTAGGTTTGCCATGTTGTCGTGCAAGGCGGTTATTTTGTCCATTGCCTGAACAATTGTGCCGCCCAGCTCGTTGGTTATTTGTGCAGCCGCTGCTTCAACAACTGGTAAATCGACACCAGGGTTGCTACCAATCCTTGCCACCATGATCTTAGTCGCTGCGTCAAGTTCTGCTTTCCATCGCTCATATTCTTCCTTTCCAGCCATTTCTCGGGCTTTAATTTGGAGTTCATTGTTTTGCTTAGCGGCTTCAAAGTCCGCTTTCATTTGCGCCAATTGCATATCTGCTTGCGCTTTTGCCTGTTGCATCTGCATATCAAGTTGTGCCTGTGCTTGCGCCAATTGTGCGTCTGCTTGCATCTTCATTTGTTCAGACTGCGCTTGTGCTTGCATTCGCATCTGTTCGGCTTGCTGTTCGGCTTGCATTTGTAGCATCTCGGGCGGTGGGCCTGCTGGTTGTTGTTTAGCTTGATCCGCTTTGTCTTGCAGGGCTTTCATTGCCCTTTCAACCGCGCTCTCTAACCCGCGACCAGCTCTGAATCGGCGCACCAAGAATAACAACATCTCAGAGGCCATAGGCAAGGTCTCGGGCGCTTGGCTAATCATAGGAATCGCCTCACGCAAGAATAAGCCAATAGCTTGGATTGCCTCTTGTGCGCCTTGCTTTTCAGCCTGCTCGTCAATCTGCGCCAAGCTGTCAGCCTCTACCGCAATATGGAAGTCACGAATGGTGCTGTCTGACAACATCTGCAACGCCGCTTGCAATTTTTGCGGGTCTTGACCATCGGGCGTGTTCATCACACCTGACATCTGAACAATCAGCTCGGGCGGGTAAAACTTACAGATAACTTGCGCTTTGAGCTTAAAGATGTCGGTGGCAAACTTAGCCACATCACCCTGAGAACTCTTTAACCGCAAGCTGCCAAAGTTAGCCTTAAGCTGTTGAGCACCAAGGGTTTCTTGGGCTTTAGACGATCCACGTAGGATGTCCGATATGCCCATAATTTCATAGATGCTCTGCTTAACTTGCTCTCTTGCGGCATACAACTCTCGCAAGGTCACAATGATCTGCGAGGTGTCCATCATGTCGATAGCGCCTTTTAAGCCGCCCTTTTCCGACATTGCCGCCCAACCAGTTACAGGGAACAACTTGTTGTCCACGCCCTCGCTAAACATCCGCGCCAGCTCTTTAAACTCAGCATTAAACACACCTACCGCTTTACAAGCCTTAGTCAGCAGGTAGATACGTTGGGTTAAGTTATCTAGCTCTTGCGCTTGATCCTCGTACTCGCAGTAATCGGGTACAGGGATCATCGTGCCTGTGGTGGTGGTTGCCATCAACGGCTTGGGGCATGGGAAGAACTCATCAAGCTCTAGCGGGTCATCCCTTTCATCTAGCGCCTGTGGATAACCTTTGGCAATCCAGCAAACCTTACCTGTGCGCTTGTTCCAAATCTCATAGACCATCGCCTTTTTGTCGTAAGTCATCTTGGCGGTTAATGGATTCTTGCCATCCATGTCGGTGTTTTGGCTAGTTAGGCTGACGTTCTTGAATACGTCACCAAAGCGCTCTACGCCCTCTTCCTTGGTCATGTAGACCGCCCGAGCTACCCACCAAACCTCATCCCATGTGCGAGCTGGTGAATGCAAGAAGTCCGACCAGTAGACGTAATCAATAGGGCTGTGAGCTGCATCAATGCGCTCTGTCGGCTCTTCCACAGAGCTGTAGACTTGCGATTCTTCTCGCTCCATCTCACCCTCAACCTCGGGATTGTCATTAACAATCACAGGCTCATAACGAATCCATGCCGTACCGCGACCAGGCAACAATCTGTCCTGCACCGCGCCACTCATTGCCGCATCAAAGTCCCCAAATTGGGTAGTCTCGTACTCCATAACACGCTCAAGCATGGTGGATGCAAGGCGACCTACAGGGTCTTGATCCATGTAGCGGCGTGACACCTCGGGCTTGGCTTGTCTGCCATACAAAGCAGGAAACAGCACTTGGATGTTTGACCAAAGGATATTGAACTTCATCCTTGGCATCTCTATCGCATCACGCTCGTCCCTATACCGCTTGACAACCTTTAAGCCGCGCTTTTCCCACTTATCAAATACCTTAATGGCGGTCTCAATTTGGTCATGCCAGTACGGGCCTGGGTCTTCGCCCTCGTATGCGCCGTTTTCTTCGTACATGATCAATTACCGCTAGAGAAGAAGAACGTCACATCTAATGTGCTGCCAATGGTTGCGTGTAGGCTAGACCCCACGTTGGCAGGGAATCGGTGAAACCCAACCGCAGGCGTAATCGTGCCACTCATTACAGTACCGCTAGAGCCACCGTCTTTAAGCACCAATGTGCCTGAACTTGTGCTGTTAACGTAAAAACCAATCAACTGGCATGGGCCTGTTGTGACTGCGCCTGTGGCGGTGATGTTTTTGTATGCACCGACTTCTGCTACTGGCTGGCTCATATTCGCTCCTCTTTATGTTGCATCTCATATTCCCACAGCTCATCAAGTGTGATGGTTTGCAGGGTCTTGCCCTTGGGCGGTGTTTGATCTTTTGCCTCTTGTCGATAGGCTACTGCCAACATTCTAAACGCATCTGCGGGGTGTGAGCACCAATCGTGGCGCGGAGTTTGACGAAAAGTTTTCTTATCTTCATCATATTCCCGCTGATATTGCCTTAACGCTTCTAACCCCTCATCGCATCTGAAGTCAAAATAACAGTTTGGCAGGATCATCCTCACCGCTTGGATGCCGTCTTGTATACCTATCTCAGGCACTATTGCCAACTTACTTAAGCCGCCAAGGTGTGCCGCCAACTGTTCAATGATTGACTTGCCGCCCGATGCCAACGTCTTTGCCCTTGCGTCATGCGGTAGAAAATGGCGGGTGTATCGGTATCCTTTGGCGTTAACTACGTCTGCCAACTGCTCAATGCTTGCCCCTGAGACGGCGTAATAGTCCATCACCCTAATCTCGCCCCTGACCACTTGCCACCACCAAATGGCGGTGTCGTCCCGATAACCTAAATCCCATGATGTCATTACATTTGCTTCAGGCTCGAAAGGTAGCTCTCTAATCCTGCCCTCATCTTGAGCTTGGCGCATCTCTTGACCGTAAAACGCCCCAAGAATAGCGGCATCAAAACTGCATTCATACTCTTGGTCGTATTGGTCTTGGCTTAACTGAGACCTTGCCGCTTGCAATTCTGAGTCAGGCAATAGCTTGGACACGGATGCAGGCAGCCTTAACAGAAACCAATCAGGCACTACCTGGCTGACCTTATAAATGTCATGGAACTGGTTTTTGCCCTTGGGTGTACCCCCAAACACAGCCCAGCCCATAGTGCTAGACAAAGTAGGTCTTACCACATTACCCCACACACTAGGCTTAAAGTCGCCGTATTCATCAAGATACACGCCGTTAAATCCCATGCCCCGCATTGCGTCCGCATTGTCCGAGCCAAACAGCATGATCTTTGCACCGTTCACCAGCTCCACCGACAGATCGGATTCATTGGTGGCTTTAGTTACTGGTGCGGCATAGAACTTGAGGTAATCCCATGCCACCCGCTTGGCTTGGCTACGAAATGGTGCAATGTAGGCATATTGGGCTGACCTGTTGCCCTCGGTGATGGCTCGCTTGATCAAGTCATTAATTGCCGCTACGGTCTTACCAGCTCTACGGTGGGCAACCAAACAAGACCAGCGCTCGGTGCGCTCATGGAATGGCATGAATGCCGCCCTTGGGCTGTAGGGCAAGATTACTTCACGCCGCCCCATGTCACCACCATTTCTACTGGGCCATCGTCCTTGCCAGTAATCTCAGTTCTTGCCAACTTGGGTACATGGTATTCAACCACGCTTTGGAATAGCTCAAACGCTTTGGCAGGGTTGGGTTTGATGTCATGCTCAGGAACGCCCTTAGCGACCTCATCTAGCCACTCTGCCAATCTGTGTGCGTTACCATCAACAAACAAAGCAATCGCCTCCCTTGCCTGTTGTGTGGTCTTGTTAGGCACTCCCGCAGCTCTTCCCCCTGCTTTCTTTCTACTTTTGACTACTTTAGTTGTTGACATAGTTATTTAGCATTATTTTTATTAGAATCTACCTTGCACTTGCAATCCTACGCTTTGGTCATAAGGTGTTTTTTTGCCGTAAACGCCAACTCCCATGTTTTTGTTTAGCTGTTGCAAGTATTGCATTTGCATTTCTTTTACTTTTTGGCGTTCAGCATCTTGACCTGTTGTTGCCGATGCCCTGAATTGACCTTTGCTCATTGGTGCGTTGTAGCCGAGAGTTGTTGTTCGTTCAGGAGTACTTAGGCTTTTTAGCAAGTCAACTTGAGCCATACCATTACCAATTGGCATTTGGTTGCTAAACGCTACCGAGTTTTCCAAACTCATGGGATTTGCTGTTCTTGCATATTCTAAATTGCCAAGTGGCGTAATTACACCTAACGCACCTTGTAAAGCATTTGGGTTTTGGTATGCCCTTAAATTTGCATATCCCAAATCATTATCTATACCCAATTGCCCCACTTGATTGCTTTTCATGCGGTTTAATTGATCCATCATGGTTTGGGTGTACAGCTCTTGGTCTTTTTGTCCTTTCATGTCCAAATTAACCAAGGCTTTAGCCATATCTTCTTTATCCATGCTCTAGCTCCTTCATTTTGATAAGGCCATTCATCATACGGCTCTTGGTGTTAAACCATTGCTTACTAAAGTCGCAGTTTTGGTAATGGTCAAACTCAGGGATGCCTAGCGTGTAATGGGCAATCTTGGCGTTCTTATTCTCTTGTTCACCAATTAGTACGTTCCATTCTTTCGGTAGCTCACCGATAAGTGAATCGGGCAACCAACCGAATCGGTGAAGCTCTGAGCCGCTGTGGTCATCTACAAACTCAGGCGTTAATACCTTATTTCTTGGGTGATCGCAATTCCAAAGTATTAAACTTGACCAGTTCTTTCTTGGGTAATCCCTGTTTGGCGCTTCCATTGGTGTGCCAATGTATTTCTTTGGGTGCTTGGTCTGATATTCATGCTTAACAACCTGCACCGCCTTGGTTGGGTCAAATAACTTGTTAAGGTTATCAATGTTGGCAAGCATTAGCATATCGCTGGCATCCAAGAATATTGCCTTGCCTGTGAATTTTGTAAAGTATGGAACTAGAAACCGCTGGTAGGTAAATGCGTTTGTGCCGTCTCGTTGTGTACCGTATAGCGGTGTTATGGCTACTGGCTCGCTGGTGCGCTCAATTAGGCTTTGGCAAAACACATGGTAGCCAATAGCCTCTCTTGGGTCATAGCCAGCAAATATCCTGATCATTTTAATGTTAGCTTGTACAAGGTTGAGTCGATCAGCGCCGCTATCTCGTCCACAATGTTTTGTAGCTGGCTGTCATCAGGCAAAGCCTCACGGTTTTTGTAAACGTAGTCTTTGATGCTTGTCAAATACTTAACAGGGTCTTTGGCATTGTGAAAGTTTTCAGGAAAATCCTTGATCTTCTCGTAACACCCTGCGTAAGCCTCAGCGTATGTATCAGCCAGCTCAAGAATCTCCGTGTAGTAAGCCCCAAGCGCCATGTGAACTGCAAATGAGTCAGTCGCTAAGTGCATGAAGTGCGTCACCGTTGAGCTGTGAAACAACGTGGAAATAAAGTCTGCAACGTCTTTTTTCATATTTACCCTAAAAAATGCAGGGGTGTTAATGCCCCTGCGAATGAGACAACTGCTACTCTATTGTAAACGCTGGAATAGGTACGTCAAGAGGCCAAACGTTTTGATCACAAAGTTTTGCAATTGTGGCTATGTGGGCATGATGCCATTTTTCTTGTCGTTCTTCCTTGCTTAATTCTTTGCCTTGATCAATTTCGTAGTGACATTTAAGGCACAAAGCCGCCACTAAATTATCATCAGCCTTGACCCCTCGACCCTTACCGCCACCCCAATTGGTGTGAGCTGCCTGCACCATATTGCCCGACCCGCAAGCCTGGCAATCAAGTCCCGCCACCAGCTTTAGGAGTTTTTTGCTTCTGATGTATTGGTGTTTTTGGTACAACTATGGTCTCCAGCGTGGTAAATCTATGTTCGTTAGCGCACTCTAAACGCCGCCGCCGTGTGTTTCCTCTTGAAGTTCTTGTTTCTTTTACGATAGTCCAAGTCCCGCATTCGGGACATTTCATTGGTGTGCCTTGTCTTGCATTCGGTTGGTTGCTTCTCGTGTTCGCCAAATCTCTATATCAAGCCTTGCCGCCTCAATTTCCCATTTCAGCGTTTCTTCTTTTTCAATTGCCGCAGCCAATCCCCTTAACAGCTTGGCATAAACAGGGTCTGCATATGCTTCCCTTTCTTGGGCGTTTGCCGCTTCAAAGCCCATCTCTAGGGCATCCCTCATCAACAAGGCTTTTTGGCTTTTGCGGAATTCTTCAAGGTAAACCCTTTGGGCTTTAGCTTCGCCGTAAGCTGGCGCTTTGTCTCTGATGGCTTGCGCCGCTTCTTCAGGTTTCACTTTAATACCCCAATCATGCGTAAAGCCGCGTCAGGGCTATCAACCCGCGCCAACGTACTTCCGCTCCAACTTTCAAAAAAATCTCGTTGTAGGGTAGTTAAACGCTTCTTGGCATTTGTTTTAATCTCCACCAAGAATGTGTGACCCTTGTACCCAACCAATAGATCAACTGGTAGGCCAATGATCCAAACATAAGCGCCAGCCGCCCTTAATGCAACCACTATTTGATCTTGGTTTGCGTCAACTCTCGCCGCGTATCTCATTCATTCTCCTGCGTAAATCGTTGGCTACCGCTGTTCCACGCCGCTTCTCTATATCTGAGTAAACCTGCCACCACCATGCCGATGCTTTGATTTTCCCAAGGTCTCTCGCTTTCTTGCGGTATCTCGCTACCCATTCCCTCGCTTCCGTCTGCCTCAAGGTCTCCAGTAAGTGCAAGCGCTCTTGTAATGTCAGCGTAGCTAAGTTGGCGGGTTTCTTTGTGTCGGTCAAGGAGCTGGTTTGCTTGGCTTCGGTCATTCATTATCTGCCCCGCAACGCATCAAGTTTGGCTTTTATGTCCGCAGGCATTGGAACTGCCCTTGCACGGTCTTGGGCGATTTTTTCAAGGATATGGATGGTCTTTTTATCTTCAGGTATCTCAGCCCCATCCCATCGGCGTTGGTTAAGGTAAACAGCAGGTGAGGGTATATATGCACCGCCGTCTTTGCGCCATTGGTCGGTGGTTTTCATCCACTCAATGTGCTTGATTATTTGATCAATGCAGCTATCACAATAATACTTCTCCCATCGCTTAAGGCAATCAGACTTGCCGCCCTTGCGTGTGCTGATAGGCCAAGCTGCCCAAAATCGTTCGAAGTTTGTCATCTGTATCCCCTTATTGCTCTTTGGTGATTGTTGGAGCAAAGCACAGCCTTACCGTGGTCAAAACCAAAGTTCGCCTGTGCCTCGATGTTGCTCTTCGGAGCCATGTCATCGCATCGCACTATCTCAGACTGTTTCAACCACCGCGCTCTAAGACTTAGCCCACGCTCCCCGATTTGGTTTGCTCGTGTATCGGGGTATCTCAATCGCAACCATCGACGTACCGCATTGCGTTGTACAAAAGCAAAAACCCTACAAATCTCTCTGCGGTCTTGGCTCTTGGCGAGAGCAACAACAAGCGATTGAGGTGAATCAAAAGTTCGTTTGTCGTCTGACAAGACCGCACAAATATCTGTAGGGTTCAACGATCCACCTCTATCGCCTAGATGCCACTCTAGACAGTTGTGAGTATACATAATTTTTTTAGGTTGTAAACCACTCGGGTCTAAGGTCTCTGAGCTGGCGCATTCTCAACTCAGGTACGGTTTTCCACAAGCACACCGCCGCCCTAGAAATGTTCAATAGCCTAGCAAGCTCACTTTGTGAGCCTGCCAACTGAATTAATTCTTGTTTTGTCATGCGTAGATTGTAAAGCCTAATTAACAAATAAGCGACATTAGGGAAAACACCTACAAATAATACTTGACTGTGTGTTTAGTTGGCTTAACAATACATCCATGCCCCAGCAATTTCGCATAGGGTCTTTTAGGAGTAGTTATGTTCGAGATAGAAACTTACAAAAAACCCATAAATTGGGCGCAAGTGTGCCTATGGATTGTCTCCATTACGGCTATTGTAGTGGTTGCTCTTGACGTTTTAGTATGGAGAGCATGATGTTAAATGACGGCGATGAGGGTGAATTTATCACCTACATAATTTGGGATGAGGTTACCGTGCAATGGTCTTGGGTTGAGCCTGAAGACTATGAAATGGATGGCTACTTCGACATTTTTGTTTTTAAAGATGGCTTAGACATCACCTACGATATTCCCAAACTTCATTTTAAATGGATTGAAAAAGAAGTAAAAGAATACGCAGGCTATGAGCCACCAAGCCACCAGCGTGTCGCATCTGTCATCAACGGCTATTTCAACAAAACTTTTTAAGGATAACCATGAAATACGCACTTTTATTGTTAGTGCTGGTCGGTTGCGCCAGCGAGCCAAAGATGGTCGAACAACAGCTCATCATGGATAAACAAATCCAATCGATGGGCAGAAGTGAAATCATTGATGCTGTTAAGCAATGCGAAACGTCAGGTTTGCGAGCCATTACCGTGTTTGGCAAACGCAAGATCAATGGTTACACCGCAGAGACCATCGTGGATGTGACCTGCGCCCCCAAATATTATTAAAGGAAAAATCATGGAAACTTTTACACCCATTCAAAAAAACATTGCTGCGGCATTTGTTAAGGCACAGCGCCAGTTTGGGCCAGCTCTAAAAACGTCTACAAACCCGCACTTTAAATCCAAGTATGCTGACCTAGCTAATTGCATTGAGGCGGTTATAGAGGCTTTAAACGCCAACGGTATTGGTCTTATGCAACGCACCTATGAATGCAAGGATGGTGTTTTGGTTGAGACCGTGTTTATCCATGAATCAGGTGAAGTCATGGAATGCGGAATGTTGCACGTTCCCGCTGGAAAACAAGACCCACAGGGTTACGGCTCGGCTTTGACGTATGCCAGGCGGTACAGCCTTTTGGCAGCCACAGGTTTAGCGCCCGAGGATGATGATGCCAATGCAGCCAGCCGCCGCACAGAGATCAAATCTACGGTTAATGAAAGCCAAATAGCTGACCTACTGGCGGCAATGGATGAGGTGACCACCATCAAAGAGCTACAGCAAGCCTACAAAGACGCATACAAGGCGACAAATGGCGAGCAGGCATGGCAGACCAAGGTCATCAACAAAAAAGACGCTAAAAAGTCGCAATTGGAAGCCACATTGTCAGCGGAGTTAACTAAATGAACGCATTTCCTAACCCCAACCGCACCGACCAAACAGGCATGACCTTGCGTGACTACTTTGCGGCAAAGGCTGTGCAAGGTATTTGTGCAAGTGGGCCATCAGAGGATTGGACTAACGACCAATTGGCGGCAGAAGCATATGAATTGGCAGACGCAATGTTAAAAGCGAGGGAAGCATAATGGAGCAACGTACAGAGGAATGGTTTGCCGCTAGGTGTGGCAAAGTCACCGCAAGCCGTGTGGCTGACATCATTGCCAAGACCAAATCAGGGCCAAGCGCCAGCCGCGAGAATTACTTAGCCCAATTGGTTTGTGAAAGGTTAACAGGCAAGCCTGCCGAGTCCTACAGCAACGCAGCAATGTCTTGGGGAACGGAGCAGGAAGAATTTGCCCGCGCCGCTTATGAGGCGCGAATGGACTTGTTAGTCACCGAGGTGGGGTTTATCGACCACCCTTGGATCACCATGTCGGGTGCGTCACCTGATGGCTTGGCAAATGAGGGTATGGTTGAGATAAAAGCGCCCAATACTGCGACCCATCTCCAAACCTTGTTAGACCGAAAAGTGCCTGAAAAGTACATTACGCAAATGATGTGGCAAATGGCCTGTGCTGACCGCCCCTGGTGCGACTTTGTTTCATTCGATCCTCGTCTTCCTGAGAGACATCAGCTATTCATCAAGCGTATTAACTATGACCCCGAAATGGTTAATTTGCTTGAGAATTCAGTCATCCAGTTTTTGGGTGATGTAGACCTAAAAATCCAACAGCTAGAAAGTTTGCCATGAAAAAATTTAAAGATATTGTCGTTGCCACAGGTACTTACATTAACACCACAGGTGAAGAAAAGAAAAGATGGAAAACAATTGGCGCAATTTATTGGGAAGGCAATACAGAAAAATTGTCAGTTAAGTTAGATTCAATTCCATTTGTGGGCGGCGGTTGGGACGGTTGGGCAACGTGTTTTGAGCCAGAAGATAACAAATTTGTTAAATCTGACAGACCAAACAAAGTAAGAAGGGATCAAGAAGATGACATACCTTTTTAAACGCGCACGGTCACTTGACCCAGAAACCAGCCACGCCGCAGCCGACCAAGTCAGCTTTGCTAACCAGCACTTTGACAAGATCGTGGATTGTCTCCAGCGTTTTGGCGCTCGGGGCAAGGACGGCATTGCAGAGCTGACCGGCTTGGACGGCAATCAGGTAGCCAGGCGGTTACCTGAGATGGCTAGGCTTGGCATGGTTGAGCTAACTGGCAAGACCACCAAGTCAAAGTCTGGTAGGGCAGAGCGTGAATGGCGTTTTGTGCCTATTCAAAGGGAATTAATATGAGCTACCTTGTTGCGTCATTACCGCCCTTACAGTGCTTTATTAAGGCTGAGTTTCTATACAACCACACCAAAGGGCATGGCGAGCTTGTGCCTTGCGTGTGGGTCAGTCTTAAAGCCATCAGAGGCCAAGTTTTTAGGATTGAGTCGCTATTGACCGAATACGGTGCTTTGTACGACAAGCTGCCCATCCACGCTTATGTGTGGAAAGAGGGCGCTAGTGACCTGCCTGTGGACATTCTGCAATTGTGGGACTGCATGGGTTACAGGTTCACCATTGTTGAGAAGATTGGCCTGCGTAATCTGGGCGTTAAGTTTCTTGGCAAGGACAAGCAGTGGCACTTTGGGACATACCTGTTCACCGTGGACTTTTGCGCTGATGGGCAAGACCTTGACACCGGCTTTACTGAGACCGCCGAGGAACACAAGTCTTTTAATTTCATACGTTTAGACAATGGTCAGTTTGCCGCCCAGCCCAACAACCGATGCCTGTGGTATGACCAAAGCCTGATTCAACAGGTTAAGTTTCCTGATTTCCAAGCAGCGCAAACCATTTACTCAGTCGATGGCACACGCAAGTGGACAGCAGGGGACGATTGGTTTTATTCAATCAATGAAAATGATTAGCTGGATTGTTTTGTTTGTGGCAATGGCGGTCTGCTTAACACCGCCAAAGCCGCCGACCGTGGCTGATTTGATGTATAAAGCCAAATACAAGTCTGTTAGCAAAGTCTGTAAAAAGCCCCGCAAGACCAAAGCCGTAAAGGAGCTGTGCAAACGATGGGAGAAGTAATCATTACCATTTTGGTCATGGCGGTCGGCGCATTTATTGGCATTGGCGGGATTGTCTTGCTGCTTTACATCTTTGCAGATTAGACGTTACGCTCAAAGTGTGGGCAGTCCACCAGGTTGGAAAAATAACCGCCCCACCGATTTTTTGGGTGCAATGATTCCCAATAAATGCCCAGCGGCTCAATGATCTTTCTATTCCAAACAATCTTGCCATCCTTAAAAAAGTTTAGATCAATGGCGCAGCGTTTTAGGTGGATGCTGTTCATTGTCTTGGATCGACCTGTTTTGACGTAAATAGCCTGCTGTTCGGGTGTGCGGGTAAGCTCACCACCAGTGACCATAAAACCCTGCTCAGTGGCGTACTGGATCAGTTTGCAGGCATCCAATAGAAAAGCCGCTTGTTCTGTGCTTAGGCTCATTTTTGTTCTCCATCTGTTTCGCCGTGCGACAGTTTTACGCCAGCAAGTAAGCCAATAAAGCCACCCACAATGGTTTGAAATGCTGGGCTAATCAATTTAAATATTTCTGCGTTGTCAACCTTGTCGTCAAATAAGCCAGCCATTAAAACGCCTACCATGCCAACAACAACAATGCACAGGGTAAAGCTCACCATCAGGGTCACAAAAAAAGTTAGCTTTGCTTTCATTTCTTTCTCATTTCTGCAAGTTTCTCAACCGTGCGACCGCCAAAGTAAGCGCCCATGATCAGCATTCCCCAGTTACCCAACAAGGTCACATAGCTTTCATTTGCGTTTAGACCATAGGCAGACATCATGGCAAACAAGAAGTAGCCCAAGAAGATGGCTATAAGGCTCATAGGGCGTATGTTTTTGGACAGCCAAGAGTCACTGGACATATCTGCTTCCCAGCGGTCTGTGATGTTGTCAGCATCGTTCTGGGCGGCTTTTGCAAGCAAATCCAGTTCAGCCAATTCCATCTTGGCTTTTTCAATGCCCAGCTCTAGCAACCTTTCCTCGTGGTCAAACTGAAGCTGGCGCAGCTTGGCAACGTCTTCAGAGGTTGGTGCGTCAGGTATTTTCACGCCTAACGTCTTTTCGACTACGTCTTTGCCCTTGGCTTGGATGGCGCTGGACAGCAACCCCAAACCGTTTTCGGCTAGTGTGCCAAGCAATGATGCAAGTATTGGGAGCATTATTTTTCCTTTGCTTTGTCAATCAATTTCTGGACAGCTTTTTGCTGTTGTTTGTTTTCTTGCTGAACAACAAGCATATCAAAATACATTGATGCCATCAAATACAAGAACAGCGGCAAAATCAGCATTATCACAACCAAACAAATTAAAAAAACTACTTGTCCATGCTCATTTGTTTTATCGACCACAGCATCAGGTGGAGGTATATAGTAACTGTCAGAACTGCTGCGATTATTAGCGCCTTGTCTTGTAGATTGCTTATTGTTCTTTTGCGTTGCCATTTGAGTTGTAACTCCGCTTGACGTTCCAGTTCAATCTGTTTTTCGTTTTCCTCGTTTAGTTTTTTATATTCTTCTTCAAACCGTGACCAGACTGCACCTAGTGCTGGGTCTGTGTGATAGATCAAAAACTCTCGCAATTCTACTGACTCTCGTTCTAATTCAATCTGGTGAAACACATTCTCAAGAGCCTGTGCTTTCATTGACTTGGTTTTTGGCGGGTCAAGCTCTTGGCGCTTAACTTCTTTTTTTATCTCTTCATGCGAGTCAAAGAATTGTCCAATAAATCCAGATATTTCCTTGGTTATCTTGTAAAGGTCTGTTCCTGCGGCTTTGGCATCCTTGTACAGAGCCACACCTTGCTTAATTCCAGCAATTGCAGCCAGTGCCAATGTGATAGGTTCAATTTACAGCCCCAAGAGTTTCTTAACCATTTCAGCGGCAAAGCCTGGCCCGAGCAACACAGTGGCAATGACAATGTAGATCAAGTACTCAATCCGAGTCATGCGAGCTTTGCCGGACTCCAGCTTCTCTTCGATGTTCTTGTATCGCTCATCGCAAGATGCTTGGTGCGCGTAGAAGTCTGTCTCTAGGCTCATCCTGTCACCTCATCCGCTGGCTCTGGTGTGTTGCCTCTGCAAGCCACTTTAGGTAGGCTTAATATAGTGACAACGCCACCGCCACTGGTTGTAACTGCTGTTATTGTTAAAGCCATGTTAGATTCCTAATGCTTGTTTTATTGCCAAAAGTGGTAATTCAATTACTGGTCTAGCCGCAATTATTGCATCAGCTTCGTCTTGCGTAACGGGGGTTTTATCACCTATTAAATGATCTTGTGAACCATCTAACTCGTAAGCAAAAATTTGATTGTCTTGTGTTTTAAACAGTTTCATTATCTTAACTCCGCCCAAGTTACTAAAGTTAATGTGCCACTATTTGTAAGGGTTACGTAAGTTGCGCCATCAGGAACAATTAAAGAAAATCCTGAACCATTCCCAATTTCTGAACCATTACAGAAAACTGCTGTTCCATTGATGGTTAATCCTTGCACGGTTGAAGCTAAATTACAAGTGTATGTAATAGCAACCGTTATAGGTTTGCCAGTTGAATTTGTGTATGTAGTTCCAATGGCTCTTGAGCCAGTAACAATTTGCCAAGTTTGATTTACCCCAAGACCAGCATTTAAAGAGTTAGCTGTGCCAGTAATGTTTGTTCCTACAAGGGCTGTTGGAGTACCAAGAGCAGGAGTTACCAAGGTTGGGCTAGTCGCCAGCACGTTGTTGCCTGTGCCTGTATTAGTGACGCTTACAAGCCCCTTAGATGCGTCTGTTGCCACCGCGCTTGAGGCGGTCAGGCTAGAGTAAATGGGCGCGGCGCTAAATGTTGCAACGCCGGTAACGCCAAGAGTACCCGCTACATTGGCGTTTGTACCCACATACAGCGCCTTAGCCACACCCACACCACCAGCCGTAATGATTGAGCCTGTACCCGTGCTAGAGGAGTCTGTGACCAGTGTGGAGGAGATACCCGCCGCAAACGGTATACGAGCCGTTGTAGCCGTCTGACCGTCCTTAGTGATAGCCGTGGACAGACCTGTTGCCAAATCCGCTGTGAGGGCGTTAAAGGCGGTCGAGGATATGACCGTGCCTGCAACTACTGGTTGCCCAGAAGTGTTTATTTGGAATGTTCCGCTGCCGTTGTAACTCATTTTTTACCTTTCAAAGCTTCAGCAAGTGCATCGTATTTTGTGGATTCTTCGACTTGTTTTTTGACTTCTCTGTTTTTCATAAAATCTTTTGCAAATTTTGGTGCAATTGAATTTGTTAAGCTATCCAAATACCTTGTAATCACGCTGCCAGTGTTAGAGTAGTTAACCGAACCAGGCGGCTTGACCAAAGCATCTTTTAAAGTATCTCGCAAGTCTATTAATGTCTGACGGCCTTGTTTCCCAAACATATAAACAAGTTTTTCTTCGCTATCCAAAGTGTCAATTGTTGTTTTTAGTTTAGCAAATGAAAGTTGATCGCTTGCATTTTTAGTGAGTTGGTCTTTCATGTATTGAATAGTTTGACCTTGCAGCTCGGCATACGCTTGTTGACCTTGTGGCCCACCTTTTTTTAACAACTTGGTGACAGTCCGCATTTCTTCCAAGCTTCCATCAAGGACAACATGGGAAAACACATCATCTAACGCCACAGCACGGTCTGCATAGCCGCCCTTAGTGCCAAGCAATTTAGCCACGCGGTAAGTGTTTTCAAAGTCATTTGCAAGCTCTTTGCGTTGCGTTCTGGCGGCGCGGTACAAGTCCCCGCCAGCGCCCTCAGTCATGTCGTTGATAACGTCTTTAACTTGCCTCATAAACAAACCAGATGGCTTACCAGCCTCTCCCAATTGACCCGCAGATTTATACAATTGATCTAAATCATCAATGGTAACTTGACCATTTTTGAGTTTTTTAAGCTGTTCTAACTTTGCTCCAATAGTGTTAATCGCAGAAACAGAAAGAGCTTCGGGCGCATTAGTTTCTAACCATTGCTCCAAAAGTTGAGTGCTTACTACTTGTTTAGTTTCGCCAGCATTTCGAGCTGCTTGATAGGCATTGTCCACTTTAAGGGTTTTGGCCTCAAATAGTTTGACCATTTCTTTATCAACAACAGTGCCAATACTTCTCAAATTTGTATCCACAGGCGCAATCTTTGTTCCTGTTTGTTCTGCTAAATCTTCAAACCGCTGCAAAATCTTTTGTTTTTGAGTTTGCTTAAATTCAGTTAAACCTTTTGCCAATTCTGGGTTTTCTTTTGGCAAATCAGATTCGCGTTTCAAAAGCCCAAAATCTTGCAATTGCTCGCCCTTGAGCAAAGGAATATTCTGCTGCAAGGCTCGTTCTTGGCGTACTAAAGCTGGGTTTGTTGATGCTGCACCCATACCCACCATTTGCGGGTTTTGCGGCTGTAAAAGCGCAGCCATGCGTTGCTGGGTGGATACCGCAGCCGGTGCAACAATGTTTCTCATCTGACCGCCAGCCGCTGGCGCTAAAACAGATAATTTATTACCCAACGCTCCATAGGTTGGTGGTAAAGCACTCAAAGCCTTGCCTAGCTGATTGACAATATCAGGGCCGGTTTCTGTGCGCGGTTGGTAAAACTGTTGGCTGGTTACTTGGGCGGCTTTTTGCCCCATCTCTTTGCCCTGTGGTGTGCCATAACCGCCATACGCCTCGCCAACCACTCTAGCAATAGGCGCAGTTACCATGCGACCAACTTCACCAGCCACGATTGCAGGCGTTTCAACTAAACCCATCAGGCGGTCTTGCATGGATACCGGCTTGGGCTGCATTGTGATTACATTTGCAGCGCCAGGTATGTCTGCACCCACTAACCCCAATTGCTTGTAAAACTGCGGCTTTGGAATATCAGCATAATATTTAGAATGCAACGCATCAGCCAATGCCGCATCTGGCATATCGTTATACGCCGGATTTTGTGTGCGAAATTCAGCAAGTGTTGCCATTATGGTTTCCTTGGTCTTAATCCAAGCGGATCATTTGCAAGATCAGCGCCGCCTGATGGCGTTCCAAAATCCATTTTTCTTCCATAAGAAGATTCAAGGTTTTGTTTTGATCTACTAAGCAAACCTTCCATTACCTTAACTTGTTCTTTCATGGCATCTCTGCTTGTCATTGCTCCAGCTATTGTTGCCGGATTGGTAATTTGTGATTCCACAATGCTCATATCAGGGCCAGTTAAAGCGCCAAGCTCATACGCATCTTTTAGTCCCATCAACAAAGCTGTGTACTTTGAATTCATTCGCGCAGTGTCAGAACCGACCGGCAATGGAATAGACAAGCCTTGACTTGGCAATAATGGTATTTCTTTAGGAAAGACCATTAAATCTTTGTCTAACTCAGTTTTGTAATCTATTAAATAACCCTCAAAGTCTTTGAGTTTTTTGGCTTTTGCACTAAATTCTGTTGGTGGTGTAGCGCCAGTTTGTGAACGTTTTATTTTTTCTGCCGCAATGCGGTTTGCCTCATTTGCAATAAATTCGTTTCGCGCTTTTGGCGTTAAGCCCGCTGGCGGTTGGCTTGGGACAAGCTCAGGGGCATCAACTTTTGATGGTTGAATCGCTGCGGCTTGTGAGGCCGCTGGTGGAGCGATTGGCATCACTTGCTGCAAAGGCAAATAAGGCTTTTGCTTGGGCTTTGCGGCGGGCGTAGTAGGCGCAGCGGGCGCATCTACCAATAAGCCTGTGTATTCAGCCATTTATTTATCCTCCACATGATTTTTGCCATCTGGCGTTTGATAAACAGGTTTGCCGTCTGGCGTAAATTTGCCTGTTGGCATCGCGTTTAATGGCACACCCTTTGGTAATATTGGTTTGACCAAAGGATTTCCAGCTGGAACCAATGGCGTAGGCTCTGGGAATGGTATGCCTTCATAACCAAGTTTGGCTCGGGTTTCTGCCACTCTCAACATATAGTTGGCAACATCTTGCGGGGTAACCTGACCAGCGGCTTTATTCAATTGTGAACCAACCAAGTTAAGCAATTGCGGATTATTTGTTATGTTTGCCGGCAAATTGTTGGACATGATTAACTCAGCCGCAAAGCCTTTATATTGATCAGGTATGCCACCCATTGCCACTAATACATTTTCTGGGTAAAACCTAGTTTCTGGCATTCCAGTAACTGGATTATTTGTTTTTATTTCACGCAAAGGCGAATCTTTAGGATTTGTATAAATAGGCTTGCCGCCTTGAAATAAAGTCGCGCCTGGCGAAACGCTTTGGATTTGCCGTGAAGCCGCCAAATCAGCTTGTGCAGCCGCTTGTTTCTGTGCCTCTTGTTGCATCAAGTATTGAGCCAGCATTTGTTTACCTTGCCCAGTTTTCATGGCAAGAGGATTGGTTGGATTTAACAAATCCGCACTTAACAAAGGCACTTGTCGGCTTGCTCCTCTTTCCTCAGCAACAGCAGGAATTTCTCTGCCCTCAGTCATGCTTGGCAAATTTGTGATTCTTTCCCTATCTTCTGGGCGCATTAAGTTGTAACCAATTGCTGCCCTTGCCGCATTTGTTGGATCAGGCGCAATTAAATTTACTAATTCTTGTCTGCGATTTTCGTTTTCTGGAATAGGCACAGGCGGCTCAAATCTAGCCTCTTGTGCAGGCGTGATTATGTCGCCAAGCACAGTTTCTGTTTTGCCCATATTTCTGAAAAGTCTTGCCGTATCTTCTGACACTTGATTTTCGTAATCTTTTTCTTCTTTATCTGCTTTGCTGAGATTTTTGCCAGCAATGTAGCCTTGCAATATCTTTGCAAGACCTGCGTAGGGGCTGATTGCCACTCCCGGCATAGTAGGCATTTCAATTGGAGTAATAGATTGCTGTTGCATTGCCTCAGCCATCCTACGGCGGCGATTCATTGCCTGCTGATCGGCGGTATATGGGGATAAGTTTATATCTGCCATCAAAGTCTCCCGTAATTAACCATTAGATAACCGCTTGGGTGCTGGATCACTGCTTCTGGCATTACTTCCATCAGCTCTTGTGCCATCACACCAATTTGGCGACCGCCAAAAATATCGTATTCGTAAATTCCAACACCTATTGGGTGTGTGCCAAGTCTTACAATATTTGATTTTAAGCGGCGGTCAGACATTGCATACGCCATCATGCCAGCGCCGCCTAAGCTATACAAACCCGCTGTATTAGCATTTTGTGAGGCCACTTGCTGGTTATAAGTATTTTGATCAAATTGACCTTGTTGAGCTGTTGCTTGTGCAATTGGAGAAGGTGCAACATTTGAACCCATGTAAGCGCCAAATTGCGGATTTTCAATTTGTGAACTGCTGGTCAATGCGTTAATCTCATTCAGCGGCATTTGACGTTGTTGGATTGCTTGCGCCAACATCTGCTGTTGTGCAGTATTGCCAAACTGGCCCTGTTGCAATGCTTGGTTGAATCCTAGAGCATTTGCGCTCGTATCTAAGTTAATACCTTGTAAAACGGCCTGTGTTCTAGCATCAGTCTCTTGCTGACCCAGCAAGTTAATGGCGTTGTTGTAAGCCTCTGTGCCTGGTCGCAATCCCTGATTGATTAACTGGGTCTCAGTGCTAACCCGCTGTCTTGCCAAAGATGGCTCAAGTCGTTGCATGATTGCTTCTTGACCTGTCATGCCCGCATTGACCGGCATCTTGGCTATGCCGCTTGTGTCCAACGATGTCTGAACGTCAGGCCCGCCAAAGCTAAACGGTTTGTCCAGCACATTAGAAGCTATGCCAGTTCCTTTTTGAGCAAGGTTTGACAATGAAAGATCAACGTTTTGTTGCGCTTCTAAAGACTTTTGCGCGGTTGGAGTAAGGGTTTGCCGTACTGTTGGAACATCGCCCTCGTAACTTACTAACTGAGTGCCATAGGGCGTGTAAACATTGGGGTTTGATAGCTTTGCCGTAGCCCTTGCAGACTCAATATTTGCCGCGCCTTGGGCGACTGCTGCGCCCGTGTAATCAGGCGCTGCCGGTGCAGGTGGTGCTTTTTTTCCCATATCTTTCCCCTAAATATTTGCAATCATTCTTTGCCAATGTGTAAAGGACTAAATCCCCATCAGCCATGCCGTCCTTGATTCGGGCTTCTTCTGTGAAACCCATCTTTTCAACCAAAGTGACACTTTTTGAATTTGTTGCATCTACTGGGACAATTATCTTTTTGACATCGCAAACCACAAAAGGATAGTCAAAAATCACCGCCAAGTATCTTGGTGTCAACCGACCAGAAATGGCAATATGGCAAGTAATTGACCGCCTATTCCAATTCTCGTAAATTACACCGGCAACAAACTCGCCGTTTTTTTTCAATCCGATAGACCGGCTTCTTGCCTCGTGATAGCCACCCTCAATCTTTTCAGCAGTCCAATGACCAGCCGAATGATCGGTAACTATCTCAAAGCACACCGCCACCCTCGAACACCAGATCGGTTGCGACCCACTGCAATTGTATGCCTTGCGTTGCTGTTTTTAACAACGGCGCAAAGGTATAACCAATATTTGTTGCACCCTGCCAGTTGGCAATTGGCACTAAACCTGACCCCCAAAGGGCAGCATCCCACAAGCCTGTGTCCCAAACACCATAATTGCTTATGGAAAAATTGAGCTGTGCTGCTTCATCTGCAAGGTTGTAATCCACATTAACATCACCAAAAACTGATGGCGTTCCATCGCTTTGGATGTGGTAACGAATCATCTTGCATTGCTTTTGTAGGGCTGTTCCATAGGTTTGGAATGATTGCAAAGCAAAGCCGCTGATGTCAGTGTCATCGTCTGCGTTGCCATTCCAAGCCGCCGCCACATAATTACTGCCACCAAAATAAGGGTTGTCGTTAAACAATTCCCAGCAAGTTGCCGACCAGCCGGTAAAGTTGCACCAGCTCTTTGTAATGTTGTTCATCACATACTGCTGCTCATCGCCGGTGCTTATAGGCACATTCATAATTAATTGGTTTTCTTTTGGGTAATACAACAAACACCACCCAAAATTATCACCATACAAACTGACCGCCTGGCTGACCGCATACTGGATTTTATTGGTAATTGATACCCTTGGATCAAGCCTTGAGCTTTGCAATGCCCCCGACATGGGGACAATGCCATCTTGCGTGATGATCAGCAAGTCACCGCCAAACTTTGTGTAGCAGCGCCTGCCAATTGGAGCGCCCAGCTTCCACAAGCCCACCATTGAAATGCCTGTTGGCGTGGTAGGGTCGGTCAGTCGCCAAAGGATCAATTCGCCCTTGTTGGTGATAAACGCCAAATTGTCGTCAACCCCATAGCCAGCGTCCAGCGTCCATGTCATGCCAGCCATGATGTAGCCGCCTTGCTGCACCAAGCTGGTCATATCCAGCGCCACAGCCGCCCCACCAATTGCATTTATTGGCAAATACCAAACCTTTAAACTGCCGGTTTCAATCAACCAAATACGGTTTTTAAACAGCAAAATGTTTGAACAATTAGCCGTATTTACGCCAGTAATATCATAAGGCGAGCCATCTCCATCCTTATGCCAATTTGTGCCATCAAAGATTCGGAGCTTGTCTGCGCCGTTGACCGCCATCAAATAGGATGCCGCCGGTGTGGTGATGTTTGTGTACTGGAATTTTGAGTTTGTCAGACTGCTTACTGCCGCAGCACCCACCGCACCCGCGCTGGTGGCATCGTAAATTTTGCCATCAGATATGGCAAACAATTTGTTTGAAGTCCCCGAGCTGTACGCCATCAGTGTCTGCACTTCAGCGGGAAATCCTGTGGCGTGTTTGGTGTAGCCGTTTCGCAAGATAACCGAGTTAGTGCCAGGCCAAAAGTTCTGCAAAGTTACCGCATCCAAGGGATCCATTGCCCCCAGCGCATCCCGAGCATTCCAGCCCCCAATTGGCGCGGCAACCGTCACCGTCTGGGCAGACTGTTGGCGGGGTATCTTGGCAAATGAATTTAACATTAGGCTTTGTTTCGTCGTGATATGGCCTTAGCCGTAGCCTTAGCTTCTTCCTTTGAGCCAGCCCCCCAAGCCTTGAGGGACAACGCTAGTCGGGTCGGCTCGCCGTTCTTTTCCATTGGACCAGGCATATTGCCCATCCGCGCAAGGAATGATACTCGGCGCGGGTTGTCCCCTGACTTGACAGGCGGCTTTAAATCCATACCCTCTGCCTTTGCCGAGGCTCTGCCCTTGGCATTTAACCCGCCCTCGGGATTCTTGCCCTCCTTGCGTTGCCAAGCCGCGGTCATTTCTTCTTCTCAGGCTTTGCAGTCTTGGCAGCTTGTTTGAAATCCTTGGCAGACGGTGCGCCCTCAGTGCCTGGCTTTCTCATCTTCTCGCCCGAGCCTGCGGCGATTCTTGCCCTTTTTGCCTGAATATTTGCATACAAACCATCGAGTTTCATATCGTCTCCTTAGACACTAGGCCAATTGCCATCTTGCACACTCCACGGCCCAACCAGTTGGTTCATTCCAACCGGCGCAAGGGACATGGCAGAAACTGGTTGATCTTGAGCTTTGCAGTATGAAAGCGCCCGCATGAACTCGCCCAGCTCAATTGAGTAATCGAGCTTTTTGGCTTTCAAGAAGTAGAACTTTAATCCAGCCAGCATCAGATCATCAGGAAATATTGAGGTGTCTGTGTCTGCCGTGTAAGCCGATTTTGACCCTTGATCCGAGCCTGTAGCGCAAACCCAGTAATTCGACACATATTCAAAGGCAAAGTTGTAAACCGTGGTCAGGGCTTGGAAAATCCTAAACTTGTTGTTGTAGATTCGATAGCGCTCGCGTGGGCCAATTGAGATAATGCCGCCTTGCAAGAATTGCCAATCTTGTGATGACTTTGGCCCGAGGTTGCGCCAATGGTCAGTCCTGTCCCAATTGGTGTCGGAAATCATGCGGTCGTAGCCATCAGGCAGGTCATAGTCCTGTTTGGCAAACGTCATTGATACTGATGACGTTGAGGTAGCCACCGGCGTGTTTAGCGTCACCTGTGTACCGCTGTCAATCGTCAAAATCTCAGCATACGGCGCTTGCCCTGTACCTGTGATCACATTGCCAACCTGCAAAGCCGCAGTAGTTGGAATGTTTGTGATGACCTTTGAGCCTGCGGTGATGTTTCCTGTGGTGCTCACCGCAACCTGTGTTTGCCAGATGTACGCTTGCACCAAACGCTGCCATTCGTAATCCCTAACCAAATCCTTGCCCAACCGTTGAGCCAAAGCAAGAATCTGGACGGTCTGATTATTAGATGAGCCGATTACCGCCGCTGGCTGAGTTAAGCCCAGCTCTGCGGACATTTGGTCAACCAGTTGCAGTAATGTGTAACTCATGTCACTCCTCTACGGTTTCTTTTTTAGGTCGTCCGGCTCTTTTATTGATCATCGCACGAAGTTCAGCCAACTCAGCTTCTTGAGCTTCCAACTTTTTATCCATCTCTGCGCGGAGTTTGTCCATCATCTGCGAATCTTGCGCCGCCATAATGAAAGTCCGAGCCTTTGATCTTAAGTCGTTAAAGCCCATAATCTTGTCGCCAGCCACATCGGGCAGGTTTGCAAACTGATCAATGGTGAAAATGTTAAGGGCTTTGAATTCTGCCTTTTGTGTTTCTGACACAGCCGACCAAGCATCAATTGGTGTGCCGGCGACTTTTTGTTCTTTCTTTTGCTCAAACCGCGCCCACTCAATTGGGAAATCTTCCATGTCTTGCTCGCGCATAGGACGGTCAACAATTAAGGTCGAATCGCCTGGCACTAGCTTCTTGATAAAAATGCGCTCTTCAAAGATCGGGCGTTTCTCTGCATCTGATTTAAAGTTGTTTCGCACCTGCACCGCATGGAAAAACACCGCCATCTTGCCACGGTTGTCTTCCATGAAGTTATCGTTTGTCCAGCCAGCCACTTCGTTTTTCATGCTAATTCCTTGAGTTTTAAAGCAGTTTCCTGCATAAGTCCATCACCGAAAAACACAACTTCAGCATCCTGCGTTTCTATGAAATTTTCCATTTCAATCGCCGCTTGGAGCATTTGCTGTGTCGTTTGGAAAGTTCTCAAACCAACTCTGACCATGATTTTAACTTGATCCTTGCCAGTGTGAGCGCCTGCGTGACGATTTTTTACAAACGAGCAATCCATGCCATGAATGTCAAACCGGCGAAACCCTAAAGCCGCCGAAACATTCATAGCCCGCATTCCTACGCTCGAACCGCCACCAATCAGGCTTTCCATCCCCTCTGGATGGTGCTGGGCAACCCATGCCACCGTCTCTAAATCATTTCCATTCACTAGATGCCATACCTTAACATTCTTTCCTTTGAGGGTCTCCCAAAAGTCTGGGTGGCAAACTGATGCCATCAGGTACTTAGTATTTTTCTGCGGCTTCCTTAACATCTGCGCCTTGTGCGGTCTAGGGTCACAGTCCACATGGAAATCAGGAATAACGCCCCTTTCCACCAGATAGTCATGCGCCCCCGAGACCGTCATGATCGGATGCCTAAGCTGCCGCCAGGTGTCCTCAAGGCTCGGGCCATAACACGCAATGGTCATGCGCCGGTCGTTGAACTTGCCCTTTTTCTTGAGCATGGGCAGGTGCATTGACTTTGCCATTTGCTCATGGCGCTCGGTGTTGGTCAAGACCCCTTTAAGCATTCCACCCTCATGTCACGAAATGGGAAATGGTATCTTGGCTCGCAAAATGTGATGTTCTGCATTCCTACCGACTGCAACATATCGTGCAATGGGCGCTGAAACCAGCCCCAACGGTGGCACATTTCCTCGGCCTTGTACTTAGGGTCACCCCACAGGGCATAGGTGGTCATAAAGGGCTGTAACGGTTCTTTAGTGATTACGCAGTTGGACACATAGGCGAAAACCTTATCCATGCAGGGCAGCTCTAGAATCATCTTGCCGCCTGGCTTTAAAACCCGCTTCCACTCACTCAGCAGGTCATAGACCTCCCACTCGTAAAAGTGCTCTAAAACGTGGATTGCGGCTACCGCATCGGCTGAGTCAGTCGCCAACTCGAGTTTTCTAAGGTCGCATTTGATGTCTGAAATATCAGAATGCAGGTCAACGTTTATCCAGCCGTCCCATTTTTTCTTTCCACATCCAAGGTTGTAGGCCGTTTCGTAGCTATCTTCCACTTGTCGATCAGTGTTGCTGGCGAGAATTCTTCCATCACGAACTTCTGCGCCTTGGAAATTAGTTCGTTCATGTCCTGTTGTGTTGTCCATTCGATGCCCTCTTTGATGTTGCCAATGTAAATGGGGAAACCCTCCAAAGCTGGATGCGGCTCTGCAACCACATAACAGCCTTGGCGAATTGCCTCAATTGCCCTGTTTGCGCTTTTGTAAGGAGCTGTGGCAGGGATCACCACTATATCGGCTCGGGCAAATTCCCTCAGCATGGTCTCATGCGACCAAGGGATTGCCCCATCAAAGTTTGATACCACCCGCAAAGAATAATATGCAAGGTCGGGCAGTATGCGTTGCAGGCTATCACGGTTGACATGATGCCCATACCAAAGCAACTTGACCCCATTGCAGTGCGGTGGCATCTCGGGGTACTCATAAGGGTCTGGGATCACCGTAGCATCCCGCCCCAGCTCTTTAATTCTTTTAGCCATCTCAGCGGTTGAACAAGTCACCGCATCAGCCAGGCGTAGCGCTTCTTGGTAGTGCATCCAATCAAAATGGTCATCACAAAAGTCCACCACCACCCACGCCCCGCGAGCTTTAGCCCGAGCCATCACCATTAGCTCATTAGCTTGCGGCTTGGCAAATATCAGCGTGTCAGCGGTCAAATCATTCTGGCTTGCCCAATCGCCCGCCGGTATCTTGGCTCGGTAGCGCCAGCTTGCCG
>Ga0209246_10000170_pt1 | contig 30447 bp, 41 predicted proteins | sample LauGreSpBDMM15SN_2_FD_187560 | JGI IMG/M metagenome (GOLD analysis project Ga0209246, IMG submission 187560) | Freshwater lake microbial communities from Lake Michigan, USA - Sp13.BD.MM15.SN (SPAdes) (version 2) | ecosystem: Environmental > Aquatic > Freshwater > Lake | place: Lake Michigan...
GGGGGGGGGGGGACATCTGGAATACTCAAGCAAGGCAAGAATCATCGGGCGAATGGTCAGCCCGTACAAATCAGACTGGTGGACCAAGTGAACAATCCCAGACTATGGCCGACACCAGTGGCCAGAATGCACAAAGACGGTGGAAATCCCTCGGAATACAAGAGGAACGAAATCCCCCTAGCGGCACAGGCTGGTGGGCCTTTGAACCCAGAGTGGGTCGAGTGGCTGATGGGGTGGCCGCTAGGGTGGACAGACTTAAAGCCATTGGAAATGGGCAAGTCCCACTCTGCGCAGCCACAGCATGGAGAATCTTGAATGACAAATGACCTGCCACCGGCCCTTGAGGCATCCCTCGACTTGGTCAATGACCTACTTCATCCAGAGGTTTATGGCCACGCCATTCCCACTGAGGTCAAAGCCCGTGCATTCGTTGTCAAAACGATGCTGGAGCGCTTGAAAGCCCGAATGGAGACCAGCACATGGCCAGAGGCTTAAAACCCCGTGTAGAGCCTGCCATCGAGGCGGCCTTGCAAAAGAAAGGCAACATCTCAGACCTTGATTTGGCCAAGTTGTGCTTTTGCACCAGGCGCAGTGCAGCGAGGGTTTTGTTTGATATGCACCGCTACAAACTGGTCCACATCTCAGGTTATTTCAAGGTTAACTGCAATGGCAGACACCGGCCACTGTGGTCATGGGGTGAGGGTGTGGATGCCGTAGTGCCAGACCCCATCCCTGGCACAAAGAGATGGATCAACTACATGGCCAGAATGAGTGCAGACGACAAAGACTTTGACGCTGCCAGACGTAGACAGAAAAGACGGGTCGTGAAACGCGACCCACTTGTGGCCGCGTTTTTTGGGTCTTAGTTATGGCGCTGGGTTATCACTCAGCATTCCACCAATCTGGCCAGAGCCTCGGCCTGCAACACCAGCTGCTCTTGCGCGAGACTCGTTCATTTTCCTGATGATCTCGGCCAGTTGAGTCAACTGCTGTGGATCACGCGAAAGCAAAATCTTTCCAATTTCATTTCGCACGGCCTCTGGGGTTTGGGTCTGACGGGCCAGATTAGTGGCTGCCGTGACAATGGCCATTGGGCTTCCAGAAGCCACCGCACTGGCTGTCTGAGCCAATGGTGCGACATCTAGATCACCAGCTCCAGCCAATCTTGCAGCAGTCTGCGATCCACGGCCAGCCGACTCCATTTTCTTAAGTTGGCCTTCTCTCAGCACGGCAGCAGAAAACGCTTTGTAATCATTTCCAAATGCAGCCTTCAATCTGTCTTGTGTGGCTGGCTCTTTGTAGAATTTGAGCAATGATGTCTGGCCAGCCTCTGTGCCAGTCTGCTGACGCAAAGCCTGCAATACGCCAATTCTGTATGCTTCAAGCTCAGACTGGCTCATGCCCTTAGTGGCTTGTTGCACATCCAGAATGTCGCCTTTCATAACCATTCTGCCAACATCTGCCGCATCCATCATTTGTGATGGTCCGGCATAGGTTTTCATGGCCAAACCATAAGCAGACTGGCCACCAATCTTGGGTGATTTATTGACAAGCAAATCGGTCAAATCGACACGAATTTTGTCAGTTGCCAATGCGTCATTGTTATTGCCTGTTCTTCTTAAGGCTTGTGCTGAGTCATACAAAGTTTGCTTCAGAGTATCCAAAACATTCATTGGCACTTGCTCGCCATACTTTAAGGCTGACAGATCAATGTCTAAACCGGTTTGCTTTCTGTAAAGATTTTCAGCATCGCGCTGCATATTGCCTGATTTTTTAAGCAAATTGATCAAGTTGTTATCGACAGATAAATTGGCAGCATCAACCACAGCATAGTAAGGGCGTGATTCTTGATAGCGCTTATTTGCAAAGTTTTCAATGCTTTGCGTAAACTGAGCGCCTTGAGTCCCAAGGGTTTCATCAGACGCTTCCATCAATCGGCCAGCACGGCCCACTTGGCGCTCACGAATGGCGCGTTCCACGGCAGTTGCCGTTGTGCCAGGCAATGTGGCCTGCACATCAAGCAAGTTGCGCGTTGACTTGTCACCCACATCGGCAATGCGAGCCTCTGGGCCTAATTTCAAAAGTCTGGACTGCGCTCTAGTCAATGCGCTTGCCCCTGTCAATGGCTCTGGCACATCACGAATCAATGCCTCTGCCACTTTTTGCTGGGCATAAGTGCCAGCAGCAGTGGGTGAAACACGCGCCATGACCTGACGGCCACCAGCGCCAAGCACGCTCATCACTGGTTGAGTGCCAACACCAAGGCTGCCACCGACCAATGCGCTTTTGCCTGCCTCTTTGAGCATATCTAGCGCGTCTTCTTCGTAAGAGCCACCAAGGCCGCTAACAAATCCATAGCCAGCGCCAGAGCCACCGGCTTGGGCCATGCGCTGGCCTAAACCCATCACTTGGCCAGCACCAGGCGCAGCAGTCATGTATCTGCCTGCCGCTTGAATTGATGGTGCGACCCTTGGGGCAGCAGCTTCAATTGCTGGCACTACAGCGCCACCAAGACTTCTCACAGCAGTGCTTGGTAAACCGCCAAGGACCATGGGAAGGCTGGCCACCAGTTGGCCACCAGCTGCTTTATATGGGGCTTCTTGCTCATAGGACTCGGCAGCACCACGCATGATGTCACGGCCTTGGGCATAGGCTTCGGGCAATGAAATACCCTGCTCAAGTGCTGCAAATGGAGCGCCAACTGCACCCACAATCTTGGGGAATGCGTTAAATGTTGGGCCTTGCATGGCGCTGACAAATCCGCGGAATGCCGTTGGCAGTTCTGTGCCTTCTCGATAGGCTGGGGACTGGCCCAAGAATTTTAGGATTTCGGCTGGTTTGTATTCACCCTCAAGCGCTGCCGTGACTTGTGGTCCGACAGTTGGTAATTGGGCTAAGAATTGAATGATCTCATCATCCTTATAGCCAGCCTTTTGAGCTTCTTTGATTTTCTCTTTAATGCCATCCATTATCGGCCTCCTGGTGTTCCAAAGATATTACCAAGAGATGGTCTTGTTGCACCACCACCGCCACTAGCTCCACCGCCACCTATTGGTGGCACAGCGCCACTCATAGTGCCAGCAGATATCCTTGCGGCTTCCATCAAGTTTTTGCGCCTTAATTCTTTTTCTGCAATTGTTGTTGCATCATCGCCAAATTTGGGGAAATAGCTTTGCATTGCACCCTTTAACTGGAATTCTGTATAGGCAGCACCAGTGGCCAGTGTCAATGCAGAATCTAAGAAATCAAGTTGTGCGTCTTCTACTCGCTTGCGCTCTTCTGGTAATCCGACCCTTGGGGTCATTGAAGTCAAAAAGCCTGGCGCTCCTTTTGTGCCTTGATCCATTTGCGTTTGAGCAAGTTGCATTCTAGAAAGCAATGTTGCCGCCTTGCGTTCACCCTCTGTCGCCTTGCCACCAGAGACACCTTTGAGCTGTTCGCCACCAGCGCCCATGACTGGCATGGCCATGCCGCCTGGTGCTTTTGGCACATAGGCAAAGCCTTCTGGCGTTTCGACTCGGTCAAACGCACTACGGGCAAATTCTTGCTGACGCAAGCCAAGACCACCTTGGGCCACAGCCAAGTTGCCTTGGGCCACTTTCAAGTTGGCAATTTCTGTTGGTGACATTGTCTGGGCAAATGTTTCGCCACCTTTCAATGATGACTTATTAACCGCCACAGTCGTGCCGCCAAGGTTTTGCAAAACGACATCACGCTTTGGACCAAAGCCTTGCATGGTCCTGATATCGCCAGACTCAAACTGCTGGACCATGATTGGCTTGCCAGTAGGATCAGTCACCTCAAATGGCTGGCCAACAACTTTAGCCCGTGGGTTTAAGTCTCTGGCCATGTCTTGATAGCGCTTGGCCTCTTCGCCTCTGCCTCTTGATGCCAAAAGGTCTGCGGCCCGTTGATACTGAGCAGCTTTAATCTCAGCATCGCTTGGTGGCTGAATGTTTGCAGCCAGTTCAGCACGGGCCATTGTTGGTCCGGCTGGCATACCTGGCGCCATCAATGCTTGTTGCTCTGGAGTCAATGCAGTTGTTGGTTTGGCAAAAATACCGCCCAATTGGGCTTGTAAATCTTGGGCTGATTTAGCCTCTTGCAGTTTCTGGCCTAAAAGCAAATCTTGCAATGAGCCAGTTCTGGCCTGCTGATAACCTTGCTGACCAGCCTGCAAAGCTCCACCCAGTGCTTGGCCCAAACTGATTGGGACTGCACTTCGGCCACTGGCCTGCAATAGTGCAGCCGCTGCCGACATGACAGCATTACGGCCCAAGAGCTTGCGCTGGTCTTCTGACAGTAGCGCATCAAGCCCCGTTGGTGTTCCACCACCGCCAAACATACTGCCTAAACTGCTGAAATCAAATTCATTTGCCATATTGCCACCTTAATCCAATAAACCTCTGAGGCGTGTATTGACCACATCGCCTCTGCTCATCATGTTAGTTGATCCCATATCTGGTGCAAGCAAAGACGCAGCCCTCATGGCCCGTCTTTCTTGACCAGGCTTGATGGCCAGTTCTGCCACCGGTGTTCCAGCCCTGTCCATGGCCACCGCCACATTGTCAAAGCCCTTGGCCTGATCGTGCGCATAGCCAAAGAGCGCCATGCCCACATCTTTCTCAGACCCTTGGTCAATGATCTTGACTTTTGCAGGGTCGCTGGTGATCACAATGCCTCGGCTTGTCTCAGCCACTGTTAACCCATCAGGGATGCGAGACGGCATCGGTGATCCAGGCGTGATCAGGATGGTGTCACGCTTGCTTGATGGATCAAGCAAAGCCATGAGCTGCGCATCAGCGTAGCGTTGTGGCTCTGGGGTTGGGTTGTTGGGCATATTAGATTAGACCAAGCAATGCACCAAGTCCAGCGCCACCAGCTGCTGTCAATCCAGTTGCTGAAGCAATTGCCGGAATGCCAGCCAATTGAGAGCCAGCCAATGCACCACCTAAAATCCCAGCACCGACATTCTGGGTGTATGGGGTTGTTGCTTGCATTCCAAGGTTTGCAGGCTGCGCACCCAATGAAGACTGGACCACACCCAGACGCTGCAAGCCAATGTTTCGGATTGCATCCATTTGTTGCTGCTCCAAAGCCTGACGTTGACCGCCAGCACCCATGACCGCTTGAGCGCCACCAAGACGCAATGCTTGTTGCTGTGCAGCCAAATTACCGAGCTGGCTTGCACCGCCTAGCCTCAATTGCGCACCTTGCAAGCCTGCTTGCTGATTGGCAATGTCGGCTGCTGATCTGCGGCCAATGTCGGCCTGCTGCATTGCCATTGCCTGGTTGAATGCCTGCTCGTTCAAAGTCGTGCCTAAGTTGGCGGCCTGCTTGGCAAACCCTTGGTTAGTCAAGCTCTCGGCCACACCTTGGCGTGATCCACCAAATGCTCTGGCAGCTGTGGCACGCTCACCAGTCTGCTGGATAGCCGCTTGACGCGCTGCTTCCAAGTCACCCAATGCATTGGCACGCACAAGTTCTGTATATGGATTCATGTAGCTGCCAATTGAGCCTGGGCCTTGCCCCATGCTCAAATTAGTCTGCTGCGCTGTGATCTGACCAGGCTGATAGACACCGCCATAGGCAGCCATTTGAGCTGCCAAGTCTGTGCCACTGATGCCTGGGCCAGCAAGGGCCGTGTTGACCAGAGCCTCCTCGCCTGCCTGATACAAAGGGTTATACCCAGCAAACTGCTGAGTCGGCAAAGCGCCAGCGACCCCTTGGGCCTGCTGAAAGTTAGCCAAGAATGCTTCTTTGATCTGTGGATCAATGGAGCTTGTTGAGGTTGTTGTTCCACCTTTTGACATATCGCCACCTTATCCGAGTAAAGATTTCATTTTCTTGGCAGGCACTTTGCCCTCATTGATCATGTCCAGAAGTCCACGGCCATACTTGTTGACTGCTGACTTCTTGATGACGTATTCGCCACGATCTAAGTATCCAGCGCCATCATCTGGACCAGGCGGGTTCATGCCAAACAAACCATCGACCATGCCGCCTTGGTTATAAGTACCACTGACACTTTCACCAGTGTCTCCAGGGCCACTAGGGCCATCACCACCAGCTTCAATTGGAGTCGTGCCAGTCCCAGCAGCCAATTGGGCCACAGCATTTGCTTGGGCAATTTGGTTGTATAGGTTGGGGTCATAGCCACCCATTGGGGTGTTGGATGCCACACCCATGTATGGGTTATATGGACCGGCTGGTCTCATCTGGCCCATGATCTGTGAGTAGGGTGAGCCAGTACCGCCAACCACATTGGGGTTGTACTGAGCGCCAATGGGAATGGATTGGTAATTCTGAAAGTTTTGTCCAAAGCCTGATGTCGCATTGGCAAATGGGCTTGTTGTTGGTGCAACACGCTGCTCAAACTGACCATATTTTGCATAATGCGCAGCCGCAAATTGCTCTGGGGTCATGCCGTAACTATTGGTCAAATATGAGGCAGCCACATCAGGATTTAACTGGAAATACGGCAGTGCTGCACCTGTGGCTGTTCTGTTAACAACTGGTGTCACTGGTGTCACTGGTGGTCTAACCACTGGAGTGACTGGCGGAATAACTGCTGGAGCGCCAGTAGGTGAAATGCGCTGCTCTGTTTGGCCATATCTTGCGTAGTGTTCAGCAGCAAACTGCTGTGGCGTTAAGCCATAGGTGTTGTTCAAATAGTCTTTGGCAACATCAGGGTTTTGCTGAAAATATGTGGGCAATGAATTGAGATTGCCACTGGTAACAGCTTGAACAACGGGAGGCGCTGCTCTTTGTTCTTGTCCACCATAAAGGGAGTAATGCGTGTCAGCAAATTCCTGTGGCGTTAAGCCATAGGTGTTTTCTTGGTATGCAGCAGCAACATCTGGGTTTTGCTGAAAATATGCTGGTGTTGTAGCCATAGTCTTTCCCCTATAAATCTTTTGCAAGTACAGACCACTTTGGTTTGTACCCTTCGTCTTTCAAAAATGTCTCTGACCAGCCTCTTCGGCCTGCCAAAGTCACCCTGGTGCAACCAATTGATTTGCCCCAGGATTCGATCAATGGTCGCATCCGTGAGAGTTCATCTAGGTCGCCACCAGCCAGAAAATAATGCAAATTCTTCAGCTGTGGATAGACAATGATCTCTGTCAACACCACCGAGTCCTTGGCCGGCCACAACTGTAATCTGTGATCCTCGACCATCTCAGCGACATCGTCAAAATTATGTGTGCCTCCACTGTATTCTAAGGCAGCCTCCACATGATGGCGCAGCCTGTCCAATTGTTCTTGGTCGCTCATCTCTTGCCACTTGGCACAGCATCGAGCCTAAAGATGCCCACCCGCCAATCAGCCAGTACCGCACCAGTCACCTTCATATTGACTTGACGGGCTGCAAACCGGACATCGGTCGGGTTGGCTGCCGTGTATGGTCCAAATGTGGATTGAGTCCCAGTCGGGTAATTTCTAGTTTTAAATGAAACCACCGCCTCACCCAAGGTCTGTTCATCTGGGACTACTTGCCTGACAGACATGATGTTGTCGCCATTGCCCAATTGCACTGGGCCACTTTCAGCATAAAGACTGGCGCTGTCATAGGCAAAACCAACTTCATGCTCGTATATGTAACCATCAGTTGAGACCATCAATGGACTCACAAACACTCCGGCATCAGTGCCAGCAGTTCTGGCCAATGAGCCTATGTTCCAGTGATTCTCGCGGTAGTTAAAAGTGACATAACTGTCATTCTCATTGCTTTGGCTGCTTGGGTAGTACCACCAGATTTCACCAAATTGGCTGTTATGGACCGCATAGACTTTGGATGCCTGGTTAAAGTTCATATTGCCAAAGACATAGTCCGACACATCGCTTGGCAGTGGCTTGACATAGCCGTCATAAATCCAAAAGCCAGACTTACTCATCCAAATGGCAGCAGTGTCAATGGCCGCAACAGACTGGGCCGAAATCAGACCGCAGCCGCTTCCAGCCTTCTCAAAGCCATAGACAAATGGAGCGCCAACATAAGACGCTGTGTGGACATCCACATCTGTAAACAATAGATTGACACCCTTGACGCGCTTGCCGGCCATCAGTGTGCCAGGCGTGGCCAGTTCATAGTCACCGGCCTGATTGGTGGCTGCCGGTGTCCAAGTCGTATTGTTCTCTTGGTCGCACCATTGCACCTTGCGTGGGTTTCCACCAGCGCCAAGTGCAAACAGAATTCTCTCTTGCGTGACCAGTAATGCCTTGTTGCCAGTTGGCGCGTTGGTAATAGCCGCTGCCAGTGTCGGGGTCGTAAAACCTAATTGCCACTCATAGAGCTTGCCATCAGCGTTGGAGCAAGCCACCAAATACTCACCCCAGGTATCCATGGACCAAGTGGTGGCTGGGGCAATTGTTCCAGTATCTGGCCGTGCCGTGCCATAGGCCAATGAGCCATAAGTGCTGTAACCATAACCCGTCGTGGATGTTCCACTGGCAGAACCAGTTGTAAAACTGGTGGGTGTAATGTCTTTAAGTGTTCCGGCCTCATTCATGGCATACAGTTTTGTATGCGTACCGGCTGCAATGAATCGGCCACCGCTGTTATCGCGCCAAGTGATAAATCCTCGGCATGAGCCAGACATCTGGCCAGAGGCACGTTTTCTCCAGCCACCCATGGGCCGCAAAGTATTCTCGTACCAGCGCACAAGGTTTGCGTCATACCAGCGGCCTGCCGCTTGGTACTCTGTGCCGTTTCTGTAGATGCCTGGGGGTAGTTTGAGTGGTATGTACATGGCAGTATTTAGGTGATGTTAGACACAAAGCTCATTGTGACAATGGCTGATGGCACTGCTGGCCGTGTGGGGGTTGTGCCGGCAGCGTATTGCTCAATTGTCACACCGACATCGGTTGGTCTCCACATTATCTCAACATAGTCGGTCGCATTTAAGCTCACAAAGTAATTCAATGCTGCAATGGTGTGATACGGGTCGCCAACACCCTTTCTGGGTGCAAAGCCAAATCTGCTGTTTGAGTTGTCAATGTTTGTGCCATTGACCCGAAACCAGACATCCACATCCTGAGAAGCATTTGTCGTGTTTGTAAACTGAATGGAAAACTGCAAGTTCCAGATTCCGGCATCGGCCACAGTCAATCTTGAGCTGCTGGCAATGGTCACGCCATTGGCAAAGTCTGTCGTGTTGAATGTGACCGCATAGGCCGTGGTGGTGTTGGCAGCCACTTGGTCGGTTGAGTCTTGAAATGCCCCATAGGGGTTATTCATAAACTTGCCACCCTTGGGTCCAAACAGAGACCCCAGCACTGAAGTGACTTTTCTGAAGTAATTATTTAACGCGCTATTGTTCTCGTTCAAATTTCTGCGCTCATACGCCTCTGGGGGATAACCCAGACTCGGTATAGATGGAGCTTCAAGTTGTTGCTGTTTGGTGGCCATGGGTCAATTATGTCAGGACAGACAGCGCATGGTTGATATGTTTGATCCGGTCATCGAGGCCAATAAAGCCGCCATTGATCTTTTTGGTCATGGTCTTATAGTCCTGACTGTCTGCATACTGGTTGAGCTTTTGGACATCCCAAAACCATCCGGCTGTCAGCGCAGCATACTGGGGCGTGGCCACCAGCTCCGGCTGCATGATCAGGTCCACACCTAGCGCCTGACCAGCATGGTGGTAGTTCGCAGACCCTGTGAGCTGGATGCACCCACGGCCTCGGAAACGATACCCATCGCCACTTGCCTCATCCCTGTTGCCCATGCGGCCACTGTAGACAGTGTTGGCAATGAGCTTGGGATTCTTGGCACACATCTGGGCCTTGGCCGCATCAAAGCGCCTTGGCCAGAGCTTTTGCAGTGCTTCAGCTCTGTAGTTCAAGTTCTCTTCAAGCACCTTGAAGTTGCCACACTCATGGCCACACTGGCCAATAAAGGCAGCCTGCCTGAGTGGCGTTGAAATGTCAAAGCGCTCAAATGTCGCATTGAGTGCATCGGCCCACTGTGGACCAATGTGCAATTGGGCTAGTTGTTCAGCGTTGATCATTGACCAAGCTCCTTACAGATTCATAGGCATCAATGCAGGCATTGAGCTGGGCTGTGTTCCTGTCACCTTGGGCCACTATTTCGGCAATGGCTTGGAGGGTGGCTCGCTCGGCATCAGCAGCTGGGTCAACCGGTCTGTCAGGTTGACCTCCTGTTTCTTTGCTATTTGTGGGGGCAATGGTGGCACTTGTGGGGGCTTGAACACAACTGGCGGCTGGGAGGCGCACGCGACCAGCGCGAATGGCACGATCAAGGGCAGAAGTCTTTTGATTGATAGCATTGTTTGCTTCCTGTAGTTGGGTTGCAGTGGTGTTGATCTTCTCATTCATGGCCTGCTCTTTGGCCCGTGACTCTTCGTTTTTCTTGGCAATGGCAATTTGCATTTCAGCATCACGATCTGACCAGCCGTAATGGTAGCCACCTCGGTAAGAGCCAAACAAGGCAATGCAAACAGCCAGAGCAATATAGGGGAATGGGATGCCAAACATTATTCTGACTCCTGTCTGGCCTGCGCCAGTTGCACGCGCTCATGGTCATCCTCAAGATGGTCCGGTGGCGTTGTGGGTGGTGGACCAGGGGTCCATGACTCATCCAGCTCTGGATTGGTCCATGTCGGCATCGCACCAAATGGCTGGCTTGGGATGCCGTTGGTGCTTGCGTTAAAGCCGTGATTGTTGCTGTAGCCATACTGCTGGCCATAGCCGCCCATCGGCTGGCACATTGGCTGCTGCATGGACTGCTGGCCACCAAAAGTTCTGGCAGCAGACCCGACAGCCTTCTTGCCCATGATCCCGCCAATGCCGCCAACAATTAAAAGAACAATGTCGTTCAGCATCTTTGTATAAGCCTGGTCAATCGGGGCCATTGATTTGATGGGCTGGGTCACAAACGTCACTGAGTACAAAAGTGCAATGACAATGACGCAAAGGATCATGGTCACAACAACGACCACAAAGCCCCAAATCCTGACCTCAAAATCTTCAGTTGATAGGCTTGGCTTCTGATTGCTGTTCATTGACTTTCTTCTCCAAGATGGGTGCGACCAGATACTCTGGACACTGCTGAGTAAATTGGCACTTTGGCTTCTGGCACTGCTCTGCATGAAAGTTGTCAGGATTCTGGCACGGGTATCTGTAGACATCCTTGCAGCCTGTTAGCACCAACAAAAGCAAAATGTATTTCATGCGTATAAATCTATTTTACGATTTTGGAATATCTCAATTCTCAGTCTGGCCTGCTCTACATTCTTTGAGTAAATCTCAAAGGCTAAATCTTCGATGGCGATCTGGGCCTTCTTTTGCTCCAGTGCTGCGCGTTCAAGTTCTAACTTCTTTTCCATTCTGCGCTGGACCAGGTCATATTCCTGTGGGTATCCAGAGGGCATGACCATGGGAAACATTCTGATTGCATCGATGGTCATTTCTTTTCCCTCTCAAGTGCATCTTTATACCCATGAATGACTTTAGTTCTAAGTTCTGCTGAGTCTGCTGTGCCAGCCCATTCTGCTATGTTGTTCCAAATGACTGCTAAATCTTGACTTCTGCAAAATCGCACATTGTTTGTTAGCCACATTGACATCTGCTGATGACGCTCTGAGGGGTTGTGGATCGTGTAAGCAATTGACCAAAACTCGCGCACATGGCAGCCATTCTTTGCCACGGCCCCGACCAGCCCCAATAACAGTAACAGAATGAGCCAGCGCATTCATTTTCAATCTTCTGACATATCGCTGGCTGCCAAGTTGATGCGGGTCTTTAAGGCCGGAATGTCCTCTGGCTTTTCTTTAAATCCAATGGCAATGTAGCCGGCAAACTTGCCAGGGTCCGGTGGGATTGAGCCTCTGCACATGAATTTAACACCTTGCTTGATGCCCCATTCACCGACCTTAGAAGACGGGTTAAATTCTTCGCACAGCACCTCGTTATTTAGCATGGCCACCATGGCAGCATTCCTGTCAGCGCTTGCGTTAAAAAGGCTTGTGACAGTTCCTTCAATGGCTTTTTCTCTTGTGCCATCGGCATTGAGTGCCAGCACTGTGGTGCGACTATTGGTGGCCAAGTTGGCTTTGTGGACCAGCAAGACAATTCCATCCACATCCTTCATCAGACTTCTGGCCGGCATGATCAATTGCTCTTGCTTGGCCAACTGGGGCATCTTGTCTTGAGCTGTGATGGCGTGCAAGATCACTTGTCTTGAGTCCCAAGCAAAGTAACCGGCAAAAGCCAGAAACGACAGCAAGATGACTGTGAACAGCTTGAACGGGTTATCAACCCACTCGATCAGGCCAATGACCTTGCCCAAGGTTGAGTCATCTTTCTTAGGCTCTTTGGGTGGTGCAGTTGGCGCGGCCAGAGTCACATTGACCTGGCTTGTTGGCGCAGGCTTGGGCCTTGACCTTTTAACTGGCGCGACCTTGGCCGCTGCTCTTTTGACTGGTGCTTTTGTCATTTCATCGCCCAAAAAATAATGAATGTGGACCAGACCACAAAGACAGTGATACAGACCGCAGCAATGAGTGCCACGGCCCAATCTTTCATAGCCCGAATATCTTCTTGATGAATTCGGCTGCCACCCCTGGTCCAAACAACACACAAAGAATTACCCCATACAAAAGGTATTCAATCTTTGTCATGCGCTTGTCCCCATCGCGCAGTGAGCGATCAATGTTGTTGTATCTCTCTAAACAGACAGCTTCATGCACTGAAAGCCTTTTATCAACTTCTGAGTCCATGATTAGGCATTAGCATTCCGTGCCGCTTCAGCCGCAGCCTGTGCCGCTTGATAAGCCGCAATCACTTCAGCTGTCCAAGCCGCATTGCAGATTGCAGTTAGTTTGACAACATCAGCGTCAGGTATGGCAGAGTAATTCTCAGTTGCCATGTGTGCATTTACTACAGCAATTTGAGCAGTAATATCACTTGCAGGAGGAAATGAAGTTCGGTGATTACCAATTAAGTCTCCATCGCTAGAAAGTTTGTGCATACGCACATAAACAGTCCCATTATTAGAAACTTCAATTTGGTCAATGATTAGAGATTTAGCCATGATTTTCCTTTAACTCACAAAATATGAAACAGCAACTGCAATTCTTGCAGTATTACCAAAAACTGCGATACCATTTGTCGTAGTAGTACCTGCTGTGGCACTACCAGTTATTTTTATTACTGGTGTGCTATTTGTAATGTAGCAATTTATACCAAGGACATTAACTGCCGTATTACTATAATAGCCAACGCATCCACTTGTTAAATTGACAGTTCCAAAAGGTGCGCCTACCAAATCGGTTGTTGACCCTGTTCCTAGAACAAGAACAGTCATATCCGCTGTAATTGTTACTTTATTTCCAATTTTGGTGTAGTAACCAGTCTGTGACGAATAGGTAGCAGTTCCAGCAACATTAGGTGTCCAAGTCCCTTCTTCATAGTCATCTAGCGTATTAGCGTTTGTAGATGCTGATTGAGTTGCTGGAAAGGTGATTCCTGAACCAGAAGTTGATGGTGTTGCACCGCCAACACCGATAGTAGTTGAGGCAGTCATTCGAGTGCCATCTGTGGTGACTCCAGAGATTCCCCCAAAAGCACCCGCATTATTGTATTGAACTTGTGTAGTTGATCCGCCTGGAGTTGCGCCAGCAGTAGCCCAAGAACCATCACCACGCCAGAATGTTGACGCACTAGCAGATGTTCCTGAGTTTAGATTGGTTACTGGTAGGTTTCCTGTTACGCCTGTGCTTAATGGCAAGCCAGTAGCATTAGTTAAAACACCGCTAGATGGTGTTCCAAGGGCAGGGGTCACCAAAGTAGGTGATGTTGCTAATACAGCAGAGCCAGTTCCAGTAATTGTTGCAAATCCTACTTGGTCATAATCCCAAGATGCAGCAGTTGTTCCACTTGTCAAAATGCAAGTGAAAAGGGTTGTCACGCCAGCAGGGATTGTCGTGATTGAATTCAAACCACTTGATTGAACAGTCAAAACACCAGTCGAATTATTCTCAATTGAGTAACCCACACCCAAAGCCAAAGTGCTAGTCACTGGCAAGACAATCGTCTGGGTTGTTGTACCAGTAAAGAATTGCTGATGATTGCTTGTGACTGTAAGAGTCGTAGTCCCTGCTGCCGTGGCAGTTGTTGTGTAACCCAATTGTGGATTATCAATTGCAGGGAAAGTCAGAGTTTTATTAGTCAGCGTCTGGGTGTCTGTCGTTCCAACAATTGCACCACTTGGGGCAGTGACCACTGTGAATGCGCTTGTGCCATTGCCCTTCAAGATGCCGGTCAATGTGGCTGCGCCCGTGCCGCCTTTTGCGACTTTTAGCACTGGGCCAGTGTCAAACAATGCGTCAATAGTGTCCAAGTCAGCATTGACCTTTGTTCCCCAGGTGTCAGTGGATGCACCGACTTCTGGTTTGGTCAGTAATAGATTTGTGGTGGTTGTATCTGCCATTTAATGCTCCTTTTAGACTGGTGTCCAAGTCTCTGAATTATCCCCGATTGTGGTCCAAGTTTCTGCACTGTCGCTGATGGCCGTATAAGTTTCTGCCGTGTCGCCAAGCACAGTCCAAGTCTCTGCCGTATCACTGATTGCCGTATAGGTTTCTGCCGAATCGGGTATCGCACCCCAGCCAAAGCCAAAGATTGTGCCAACCGACCCAGTGGCCGTATTGCCGGTAATTTCCACTGATATGACATTAGTAACACTTCCCACGGCTGCCGTTGCGCCATTGCCAGTGATCGCTTGAAACGTGATGACCTCACTGGGCATCGTTTCCACAGCACCCGTGGCCGTGTTGCCCGTGACTGCCATGCTGACTGCAACACCCAAAGAGTCAATAGCGCCTGTGGCCTGATTTCCTGTGATCTCAAATGCAATGCCTGGCGCTGCCGTGCCAACCGCACCCGTGGCCGCGTTGCCTGTGACTGCCTGGCTTAATTCTGGGGCTAACGTACCAGTTGCGCCCGTGGCCGCGTTGCCCGTGATGGCAATGCTTATTGAGAGGGTGACTGTGCCGACATTGCCGGTGGCAATGGTTCCATCCTCTTGGATCGATCTGTCAGGCAGTAGCGTGCCGATAGCACCAGTGGCGGTGTTGCCACTGATGACAACATTGCCTATGCCGTAAACGCCTTTGCCGTAATAGCCTGACCCATAAGCAGCCATGCCGCTGCCCCTTGGTTAAGCAATCCGGATCAGGCCGGTGCTTGCATCGTTCACAGGCATGGTCAGGGTGAACGTGCCAGCAGTGACTGTCTGTGATCCAAATGTGTGGACACTGACCGCCTTATTGCTTTGCGTGCTGTTATAAATCAGGACCGCGTCAAAGGCTGTGGACAGCGTCACAGTTGTATATGCAATGCTGGCGCTGGGGGTCACAAATGCCGTCGTGCCGCTGGTGCTTGGCGCAGTGCCAAACGTCACAGTCACACCGCCTGCTGTGTAGCCAGTGCCTGATACTTCATTGGTGGCACTGTAGGCCGTGGTGCTTGCGTCGACTGTGGCGCTGGCCAAGTACAAAGCAGCCTTGAAAGTGTCGGCAGCAGTCGATCCACGGGTCACGCCAGTGCCAAAGTTGTGGTGGCCGACTAGCAGCTCGCCCTTAAAACTTGTACACATTGCTTGAGTGTTAGCCATATCAATCCTTAAATTGCTTGGGTTTCGCCTTCGGCAAAAACACCTCGTTTTAAAACCATGTTCACAGACCGGTGGACTAATTCGCCATCAAGCCAATACTCGACCCAGCCCGTTGTCTCGGTATCGTTGTCAACCGACCCCTCTCGCTTCTCAAGCAAAGAGTCATCCATGTCGCCTTTTGTCGTTGTCACAATCATGTTTTATCCAAAAGTCTTTGCACGGGTCAACAATGCACCACCAGAAGATGCACCGCGATCATCGGCTGTTTGTAAATCGTTCAAGGCTCGCTCATAGAGTGTTGCCCATGTCTGGATTCTCGCATCATCTTGCAAGTATGGTGCAGCTTGGAGCAATGCTCCATAAAGATAAATGTCGGGGCTGGAGTCAAGCAAAAAGTTGGTGGCCACAGAGCTTGATAACTTTGTCAACTTTGCATAGTAGGTCAGCTCAGTTGTGTAGTTACTGTCTGGTGTTGGAACCAATCTAAACTGGCCACCAACAATGCCAAAGAATTTGGGCCTGCCGCTGGCAGTGAATTTGGTCATTTCATTGTCCAAGGCATCGATGCTCAAGAATGACAATGGTGTCTCAGGGTTTGTGCTTGTGAGCTTGAGGGATTTGGTCTCTAAAAAGTCAGCAGGCACAGCGCCATATTGCGCATTAAAAAACGCATTGGCCCTGACGATCATCTGCCTGGTGCGCAGCGTTCTTTCGATTTGCGCCTCGGCCAGAGAGATAAAGTCAGGGATGGCCGTGGTCAGGTCCGACCGGTTAAGCCAGTCCCCAATGGATGTCTTCAGCTCTGCGTAGGTTGTTAGTGCCATTAGACTGCCTCTATTTCTTTCATCACCCAGGTGTGGTCGTGCTTGAATTCAAAAGTCCCAATGTGTCCAATCTCTTTGGACACATCGTGGTCAATCCATATTTTAAAGCCAGCAGCCGCTGCTTTTTGGCAAAAATAAACATCCTCACCAATGTAGCCTCTTTTATCATGTCGCCAAGGTGTTTCAAACCAAGGCTCGGCCAGCGCCTCAAAAACATTTGCCTTGATCAGCATGACACCCATCCCCACAGACCCTACTTCTTGCAGGCCGGTGGACTCTGGCATGGTCCAGACCAGCTCCCTCTCGCCATTCTCTTTGTAGAGCTGCGCTGTCGGGCCAGTGGGCATTCTGCGCCTGGCACAGTTGGTGGCCACAATGTCTAGGTCATGCTTTAAAAGCCGCCCGATCATGTCTTGTGGAAACCGCATATCAGAGTCAATGAACAGGATGTGGGTGCAGCTCTCGCGCATTGCATCGAGTGATAGCTCTGCCCTCTGATTGGCAATGAGAGTGCCTTGGCTGATCTTGAGGCTTACAGCGTCATTTGTGTTGAGAGTGTGATAAGCCACCATATTCACCAAGTCGTAGCTGTACATGGTGTGGACCATGTCCCGTGCTGGCGTGCAGACTGCAATGTAGTTCATACTTTCCCAGGTCTAGTTCTAAAAAATTGGTTGTCGGAGTCGTTAAGCCAGCGCTTCATGTATTCCTGATCATCGATCTTGCCCTCGGCCTTCATCTTGTAATAAAGCGCTTCGGGGATGGATGCCACCAAGTGCCACTCGCCATTCCAGCTGGCCTTCTCATCCACAGCGTTATAGATGGCCTTGTTGGCCTCGATCACCGCTGTGACATCTTGTTGGGTCTCAATGGTCACATCGCCAGTATCAGCATTCTCATGCCAGTAGCGTTTGATGCCTTGATCTTTGTTTTCGCTAAATAATCTTTTATGAATCATTTTTAAAAAAAGGGCCAAGTTTCCCTGGCCCTTTCCATTGTTTACTATTAAGAAGTAATCAAGTCTGCTGCCAGACCATGGGCATTTTCCGCCAACACCTTCAATCCAAATTCCACCAAAAGCATACGCTTGTCGGCATCACCTGTTTTGGCTAATTCGATCTGCTGGTAAGGGCGCAGCACAGTCATCTTAGCGTAATCAGGATCAAGCACAAACGCATCGCGCTCACGCTGGAATCGGTTTGCAATCACAGACACATTGCCGAAATCACTGCATTCATGTTAAATGAGACTCGCTATTTTCTCATCCCTCTTTCGAGGCTACCAGTTACCTGGTAGATCAGACTATCTCTTCACCCTCACTTTGAGGGGCTAGGCACTTCGGACCGCTTGGTCCTACGAGGCTCCCGCCTCTAGTCGTTACACCTTCCGATTTCTCGGCTTGGCTCGGTATTGTCCTTTGTCCGGCTTGACAGTTAGGAGGTTCACCGAATTCACCTAGTTACAAATAAGCATTACTGCTTATCGACGCCATCAATTAACGTAGATATCAACCGCACCAATTAAGGTAGCTGGCTTTGCGCCTCCATCAATGTTGAAACGGCTAGAAGCAATGCCGGTGAAACCAGAAACGCGCTGCTTGTTGACAGGGCCAACCATCAGGATTTTTGGTGTGCCACCAGCAGTCCACACTTTCTGAATCACATTTTTCAAAATGGTTTCAGTGAATGTGCGCACAGTGCCATCGGTACGGGCCGCGCTTGGTAGCGTGGTGTACGTTGGGTTTCCACCATTGGTGGTGTCATAGTCAATGTTGGTTTTCAAGAAAGCCAACAAAGAACCCGTCTTACGCGCAGTAGTCGAGTCACCAGCAACCGCACCAGTGTTTGACAACATGATGAATTCCTGATCTCGCTTTAGCTCAGAACCGCGTTTGGCGATCTGGTAAGCCAATTCGCTTCTACGGCCTGCCTTGTTTACCACCTCTTCAGTCGCTGACAAGACAATAGTCTTGCGGCTGATCTGGCAGTAGTTCTGCACTCGAACAGTGGCAACCACTGCATCATAAGTGCCGACATCATCGCCTTCAAGCTGTGCATTTGCGGCAGCTGCGGCCAAAGTATCTGTTTGGAATTCAAACAGAGTGTTAGACACATTTTCACGGCCAATATTGGACATGAAAGGCGTTTCTTCCATCTATGTTAAGCAAGGCTCGTTAGACCTTACCTCCCTTACGGGACTGCATATTTCTATGCAGATCAGACTATATCTTCACCCACTTTCGTGGGGCTAGGTGCTTCGGACCACTTGGTCCTACGATCTTTCGATCTAGTCGTTGAACCTTCCTCTTTCGAGGCTCGGCTGCTGATTGCCCTCGGCTGCCTATCCGTTAGGGGTTCCCAGCAATTCTCCTAGTGTCAATTGCAAATTACTCTGCAACGGCCCTCAAGTTAAGGCGCAATGTTTGTAATCACATTGCTCAAATCTTCCCGAATACCCTTTGCAGAGTAAGTCAGGAACGTGTTACTAACGATAGTCATAATTTTCTCACTTTAATAAAAGTTCAATTGCAGAAGCCGCATCATCGATGCGACCAGTTTTTGCAAGACGCTGCTTTGCTCGCGTACCCTCAGTTGTTGTCGAAACCCGACCAGCTGCACCAGGCTTGGCTGGTCGTGGGCCATTGTTCACCACAGGCTTAATGCCTTGGCGCTTACTTACCATCTGGTCAAACAATGCCGCTTTACGCAGCAGTAAAACCAGCCGGTGGTCGTAAACGCTCTTCAAGTCTTCATCGGTAAAGCCTGCTGCCTTCGCAGACTCAATGACCAGCGCCTTCTCGGCCTTTGCCTTCTTGGGATCTTTCCAATCAGGCAAGGCTGCCAAGAGAGCTTCTTGCTGGCTGGCAAGTTGAGCCTCCATGGCGCGCTGCTGTTCATACTGGGACACTTGAGAGAGTCGCTGCTGTTCGGACTGAATAGCACCTAGTTTCTCTTGTCGCTCCCGCATGACTTCCTTTTGCCTCACCCACTCGATTGGGTCTTCGTGATACAGACGTTCCAAATCGACTTGAGGCTCTGAAGACTGAAGTTGGGTTTGCAATGCTCCCAACAATTGAGCATATTGCTCACGCTCGGCTCGGACTGCTTGCGTTTCTTGCTCGGCCTGCTTTCGCACTTCGGCAATCTGCTGCGTTTTCCGAGTGTAGTCCTGAGTCCTGGAGTAGCCCTTCTGGAGTTCGTCTAGCGTGACAGAAACTTCCTTGCCGTCAACTTTGACAGTGAAAGTCTGTGGCTGTTCGCCCTCTTCGGTCTCTTCCTCTTCCCCTGACTGTTCCCCTGAGGACTCTTCGTCTGACGCGTCTTCCACATCAGAGTCATTGTCATCAGAGGCCGCTGTCTCAGAATCCTCATCGGACTCCTCGACTGGCTGCGTCTCGTCAAGTTCTGCTTGTCCCTGTTCGGGGGCTAACATTGCCGAGATAGCACTGGCCGCATCGGCCATATTTATCGCTTGTATTTCTGCCATAGTATTTTCTTAAATTAGATTTTTCTGTGATCTGCTGATAGCGTTCTGTGCAATTTTTCCGTTGTCCATGATCTTGATCAACTCTTGCCGTAGGCCGTCAATGGCCTGCAACATACACCACGCTGTTTCGCGTTTCACAGACTCTTCGGGTTTCGATGAACGAAATGCCCAAAGTTGGTCGCCTTCCAATTTTGCAATTGCAGTGTTGAGGGTTTCATCCTCCAGCAAATGCTTGGCCTTTCGGCCTTTGTTTACCTGGTCTTCGTTTGTCACTTACTGTGCCATTCCTTGAAAGGTTGATGGGGGCATCATCTCAGGCACTGGTGGCTGCGGCTGCGACACAAACTGTGCCGCCTGCTGCTGGGCCAACAATGCCTGCTGACGCATTGCTTCACGATCAATATTCTGGGCCGCATCAATTTCGGCTGTACTGATCTGTGATTTGTACTTTAACTCAATTTCATACTTTTTGAGATACAAATCCTGAGCCATCTTGTCGCGGGTCAGGTCGTCATCCATCATCATCTGCTGGCGCTTTAGCTCAAGCTCGGCTGCTTTCTTTTGGATGTCGGCCTTGATCGACTCGGCCTGCACTTGAGCCAGCACCTCTTCGGGGCTTGGCTTTTGCTGTGGTGGTGGTGGCACATAGTCGGCAGGGATATTCTGGAAAAAGCTGGTTGAGTCTTTGAAACCAGATAACTCTACGATTTTGCGTAGGGTATTACTAAACTGCTGGGGCGTGACCAGGGGATTCTGTGGGCCAAGTTGTTGCAAGATTTGCTCTTGCTTGGACATGATCATCATTAGCGCTTGGAGCTTCTCGTTGGTGTCGCCATTGCCCAAGGCAATATTGATGTTGGCATCCATCGACACATCCCAGAACCTTGGATCGATCTGCACCCACTCATTGCGCATTCGCACCATTCGGGCTTTGTCCTGGTGCGTTGTGGCCAAGAACAAAATGCCCTTGAATAGCTTTTTCATGCCTTCAGCCAGAATTCGGGCTGTCAGCTCAATGCGGCCTTGGCTTGCGTTGATCGTGGCATTCACCGCGGCCTTGGTGCTTGACTGCAATGCGTCAGCGTTCAGACCCATGGCCGCCTTGCTCATGCCAGTGCGATCTTCTTTGATCTGGTCCATGTATTCCATCATCGGGAATGCGGCCTGACCCACAAATGGGGTTGTCAGGGGTTGGACCATGCCAGGCGCGCGCATTCTGATAATTGCACCCGTTTCGTTATTAAGGCAATCGTCAATGTTCACTTGACCCTCGACCACCGACATACGCGGGTGAATGCTCTGGGCCAGACTGTCCAGTGTGTTCCTGAGTATTTCCGACTTGATCTCTTGCAAGTCGCGGGTAATGTCAAAAATCGACATCGCCTCAAGTGGGCTTGTGTGTGGCTCTGGGTCGCAGGGAAAGTCAGCAAAGGGGATGTAGCTGGCCGGCAGATTACGCACCACCTTATAGCCACCACCCATGCAGCAGACCTTGCGCAGTTCGGCAATGCCATCGCCATCAAAGTCCACGCGGGAATAAGCCTCGATGTAAAGCACTCTGCGCATCATCGGGTTGGCAGCGTCATTTGTGCCAAATGTCGTGGACAGTGGCTGACGCGCTAAATACTCGTCATTGCTGTCCAAGTCAGTCGATGACATATTCTCTTCAATCTCATCCTGGTCATAACCCATGGCCAACAAGTCAGCCATGGTGGCCATTTGCCGGTGGGCAATGATGGTCGAGTCGTCAAACGATCTGGCGCGTCTGTCCAAGAGTAGCTCTTCGGGTGGCACGGCCATGATCCTGATCCGACCATCCTTTGTGATGCGCTTGATCTGCACATCATGGATCATTGGTGCAGGCATGACCATGGGCTGACCAATCATAGGGTCCACAGTTGTGAGCTGCGCCTCGTCAATGCTTGGGTCAGGGTAAGAGACCACAATCTTGACCTCACCACCAGGCTCTTGCATCAGCATCTCTAGGGTCTGGTCATCGAGGCCGGTGTACTCTTCAATCCGGACCTTCTCATCATCTTCCCAAAAGAATTTGGCAATGCCGCATTTGCGTACCAAAGAATCCTTGAAAATTGCATAGGCCGTTAAGAACCCAGAATTGTCGTTTTGGAAAATGTGGTTGCAATAGTCGGTGGCCTGCTGGGCCATCTTGGTGTCTTCGGGTCCCTTGGGCGTGAACTCGACCACATTTTCAGAACTAAAGAAAACCCGCATCAGGCTGGGCAGCATGGCCGAGACAGTGTCCCGCACCTCCATGGCCACCACCTTGCTGTTGCCTTCGACCTCATTGCCGAATAAATCACCGCGATAGTATTCAGTCCCCTTGGCGCGTGTGGGTGACAAGTCACTGTCCACATAGCTGATGGCATCTGTCAGGTCTTGCGTGATGATGGCTTGCAGTTCCATCTCATCCATTGGCTCGGTGGCTGCAATGTCGGTGGATAAGTTATCGGTGATGTTTTCAATCATGGCTTGACCTTTGTAAGAACCACATACATGGAGTCCACAGCGCGTGGCGTGCGGATGATTTCGTCTTGTGGCAATTCTAGTGCTTCTCCCACCTTTGAGAGCCTCATTTCCAGCGTTGTCATCTCAAACCGATCTGGCCAGCCCAAGTACCAGTGCCAATCGGTGTAATACCGCCAAGAATTCTCATTGAATGCCCTGACATGGGTCGGGTCTTGCCAAGCGCCAAGACTCAGGTCATAAGGCACATGAATCCGCATCTCACCGCCCACCTTCAGCAGCTCTTTGCAGTTGGTCATGGCATCGACCAGATTGGGGATGTGTTCGAGCACATCATTGGCCACAATGGCCTCAAACATACCTGGCACGATTTCCAGCTGCCCAAAGCGCGTCTTTAACGTGTCGCCCCACTTGACCTTGCTGATATCGACCAGCCAGTCAGGATTCTTGCTGGCCTGTATATCTGCATTCAGATACTCAGGATTCCAGTCTTTGCCAGACCCAAGGTTAAGAACCAAACCAGGCACTCGCATAGTTTGGTCGATTCTCTTTGAGCCATGGCAGCGCATCCTCATGCAGCTGCTTGGCATTCATGCCAATGGTGTTGCTGCCAATGTGGTGGACATAGCTGGCTGACACATAGTGGCCATAGCCTTTTTGCACCAAGTCCATACAATGCACATCGTCACTGTACCAATTCAGAGGGGGAAACTTTGCCTCTTCAAATGCATCGCTTGATATCCATGCAAATATTGGGCTGATCTCTTGGACCAGTTTGATGTGGGACTCAGAGGGGAATTTGTAGAAACTCAATTTTTCTGGTTTCTCAGTGATCCGCACATTCTGGCCAGACCTTGCCGCATCACTTCGAGCCGCCACCCAGCCAGCCTTGTATTGATGCATGGTCCTGACAATGGCCACATCTTCCATCAGCACCTTCACGCTGGTGGGGGTCAGCACTATGTCGTCATTGGCCACAATGCACGATGACCAGTCTTTGAGCGCTGCCTCAATGATCTCGTTATAGTCCTCGCCAAAGTTCCTTGGCTGGCCATAAATCTTCAGATCGGCTTGGAAATTTTCAATCACCGACTCTGGGCCGCGCAGATAGACCGGACACTCTGGCGCGTATTGCTTGATGGATTCCAGTAATACGGCCAACCCGTGGCCCCTGACAGTGGCAATGACAATTGGACAAATCATTTCTTGGCCTTGTTTCTGGCACTGATCGCAGCCGCCTTGGCTTTGGCGTCTGCCTTACTGCTGGCGCCCCATGCCTTCAGACTCAGCAGCAGTCTGGTCGGCTCACCGCCCTTCATCTCAGGCCCAGGCATATTGCCCATGCGTGCCAAGAATGATGCACGCCTTGGGTTGTCGCCTGCCTTGACTGGCGCTTTCAAGTTCATCCCCTCGGCCTTGGCGCTGGCCCGACCCTTGGCATTTAAGCCGCCAGTCGGGCTTTTGCCCTCTTTACGCTGCCAAGCTGGGGTCTTCATTTCTTTTTCACTGGCTTGGCGGTTTTAGCCGCTGCCTTAAAGTCTGAAGCGCTTGGAGCGCCCTTTGCCCCAGGCTTGCGCATTTTCTCTTTGCTGCCAGCAGCAATTCTTTCGCGTTTTCGATGAATATTTTCATACAAACCTTTCATTCCTCTTCTCCTTCATCTTCCATGTCTTCAGACTCTTCACCCGTATTCGGGCCACCGACCACCCATGCATCGCACGTTCTAGTGCCTGCGCACTTGAAATCGAAAATTTCACAATAGCCAAGGTCGGCCAACTTGATTGTTCCCCATGGGTCTGCTTCCATGCCAATGCCTTGGGCAATGCACTCTTTGAGTTTGTCAGACACGTTAAATGCCGCGCAGTTACCGCATCGACTTTTCTTTGAGTCTTCAATGCTGACATCCCACTGGTCAGCCTTCTTGCGCCAAAAAGCCTCATTTGGCAGCTTGGGATTCTCAGGACCATAGGCCGCGCTGGTAATTGCCTTGGCGCGGTTCTTTAGGTTGAGGGTAATGTCTTGCGTGGGCATGGGGCAGTTCTCGCCTGCGCTCATGTCCTCGCCCTCTTCTCGGTCCATGACCTGTTCCATGGTGCGTTTTAGAGTAGCCATTATTTTTTCGCCTTGTTCTTTGCTGTGCGCTGACCGCGCATGGGCATCTTCGCTTCACTCATGGCAATGGCAATGGCCTGCTTGGGATTCTTGACCACTGGGCCACCCTTGCCACTGTGCAGCTTGCCAGAGCCAAACTCTTTCATTACTGAGCCGACCTTCTTTTGCGCTTTACTCATTGCCTTCATAGGTTTCCCCCGTTGGTTTGTCAATACCCGAATTATGCAACCCTGACTAGGTTTCTGCGCAGTGGTTGCGACCATTTGCCGTTACCCGTTGACCCGTACATTCCGGCTATTGCATCAGACGCAAATGTCAGGACAAAGGCATCAGCCTTGTCTGGACTTGGTAGGCCCCTTCGCTTGATCTCGTCTTTCCCCTCGATGGCGATCTTGCCGTTGCTGGTGAATGAGTACCGCACTGTGGCCAGTTCAGCAATCAGCACCTCATCCTTTGGCATCTTGCAATCCCGCGCCTCAAGCCACGCCCTTGCCTTGTACCAAAGCTCTGCTTTCAGATTCCTGTACGTTCCACCCATCGCGGGTGATTCACTCACATTGATCCCTCTGGCCGGCAGGCCCAGCTCTCTGAGCCGGTCCACCACCCCAGCGCCTAATCCAATGGAATCGACCAGTATTTCCTTTGGCTGCTGGCTTGGTGGCAGCGCCTGATACTCAGCCACCACCGCACCAGTCAGTTGCATCAGGTCCAAGTTTTTCCATGTCCGAATATTCTCTGTGACCGCATTCCCTTGGCGCTTGCACAGCGCTGACCGGTCTGATCCAAACCGCGCCACATCCAAGCCCCAGAGCATGGGCGCATAGTCACTTGGCGCCACATCCCGATTGACCGCGCTCTCCAGCAAGTCCATGGCAATGACAGTGTCGTCATCACCCTTGGGAAATTCACCGATCACCCTGATGCGGTAGACATTGCTCTCCTCGCCATAGCGCATGGCCATCTCTTTGACGTACTCATCCGACACCCGTGGCGAGTCAGTGCAGGCCACTTGAAACGTGGTCCACTCATCTGCCAGGCGCGTGTGGGTGTCGTAAAAGAATCCTGATGACCTCACCGGATTCCCCAGCAATAGCGTCACAGCATTGTGGCCAGACATACTTCCAGCTGCCGCCTCGAACACTTGTTCCGGCACACCAGAAGCCTCATCGGCCACCAGCATCACGTTCTCACTGTGAATTCCCTGCAATGCCTCAGGCTGCTCTGCTCTTGATGTCCTGGCTGAAATAAACATCTCAGTCGGTGCAGCATTGAATTCAATCCTCTCCTGCTTGACAGTCAGCAACCCCTGCAAAGGCAAAGGCATCGCATTGATCCACCTCTTTAGCTCCGCAAACATCGCGTCATAAAGCTGGCTGCTCGTTGGCGCTGTCACCACCACCTTGACTGGACTCCGAGTCATAAAGTACCAGAGCATGGCCCAGCTGCTTGCTGTACTTTTCCCCACCCCGTGGCCACTTCTTACAGATATCTTCCGATCCCCTCTCGCTATCGCCTTCAAAAACTCAATCTGCCACGGGTCAGGGTCAACCCCCAAAACCTCTTGCACAAATAGCACAGGATCAGGCTGATACCTCTCCACCCACAACGCAAACACATTTTCTTTACTCATGGGTGAATCGTCTCATAGATGGCCCAAGCCCGAGGACTCATCGCCCACTTGTGCGCATCTAGCTCATCAGTCCTGACCAGTATCAGCAAATGCAACGTCATTGCATACTCAAACTGACCATCTGAAATAGCCTGCATCATCTTGATCTTTAAATCCAACAGCACCACAGACAAGTGCATCGCTGTCAATAAATCAGTCATGTCACCCTCGCTTCCCTTAGTTGCCTACTGGTCTCCCGATTGGTCCAGCACGATGCACAAAACCACCTGGTCGCACTCATCTCCACCCCACCCTCTGGCGGCTTTTGACGATTGCACTTGTTGCACAGCTGTAATTTGTGGCCATGGCAGTTCCCATTGAGCCTGATGTGATTGTTTACAAAGTTACTCTTCATTTTCTTGCCGGACAATCTCGCCCCTGATTGCAGTTCCCATTACATGGTGGACATTTCTTTTGAGTCATATAATCCTTATACAAAACAAACAATATAAATAAAACATTGAATATCAGTATTGAATAGATAATAATCACTGTATTCTCTGCACTTTATTATGCGGGTGCGTTAACCACTTATCACCCAATATTCTTAATGCCTTGATATATTGACGCTGATTATGTCTATTCGTGCTATTAGGCACATAATCAACATTAAACAATTGCCTGACCTTAGTTAATAACGTGATGTTCATATTATCCCCACTATCTGGTTTATATCGACCCATGCGTGCCAGACAATTGTGCCATCCAAGCTCATCAGCTTGCAGAAGATTTTCTTGTCTTGAGCCTCGTCAGTGTCTAAGACTATCCACTCTTGACCCTTGATGGTCACTGTCGTTTGCTTCGTTTTCATTTGTTTACTCCATTGTTTGTGGAATTGACATTTTTGCACAATTTGCGTTAGTTGTTACTTTTTTAAAAAATTTTTTTAGTAGGTGTTTAGTGCCGCCACAGTCGCCCCCGCCAAGCCGGCCACGGGGGGGTCGCGGCCACCGACCGCCAGCTGGCCACCGCGGGGTTATCCACGGATTTTGGCCAACTTTATCCACAGATTCCTGTGCATAAGTAGGCTTGTAATACTTTGATGCACTTAATTCTGTGGATATCTAGTTATCCACTTAACATAATGGTCGTTGTATAAAGTGACTGAATGCTTCGGTATTCATTTACTCAGAATCGTCTACTGATACGATGCTGCGCTTGCGCAGGGCATCGAGCGCCATGCTTCCCAGGTCGATGTTGACCAGTGGCTGCTGCTTGTCACCATACTCGTCTGGCGCCTGCTTTGAGGCCAGCCAGCGCCTTGTGTCCACTCTCAGCTTGGCCACCTGCGCCTCTTGAGGCGTGGCAGCGTCTGCAATTTCTAGCGTTTCCTCTGCTAAACTTCGGCCACCACGCGCCCGCGCACGCGCAAGGGCAGAAGCCCGCGCCTCGCCCCCTCTATCGATCCAGTCATAGAAAGCCGTGTGACTCACCTTCAACGACCTTGCCAAGCTGAGAATGGTCTCACCTTCGGAGAGTCTGTCTAGGATGGTAATTTCGCCACCAGCAGCGTGAATCTTTTTATTGACATCGGTAGCTTCTTTGCGTGCGAGAGCTGCTTGCTCTTTGAGACCCATCTGCCTTTCGGCAATGTTGTCGGCCACTTCTGCAAGTGTTTGTGCTTTACGTTTTGGTTTTGCCATTCAGATAATCCTCGATTGTTTTGATTGCTTCGGCAGCAGACCTTGCGACCACTGACCGATACCCTTTTGCATTTAACTGCAAACCTAATGCGCTTTGCTTGTCTGAAACCACACCGGCCTTGGTCTTCATTTCCACAAATAGCGCATGAAACCCGTTCTTAGCCTCCAGAACGCAAAGATCAGGCATCCCTGCCAATACCCCTTCACTGTGCAATCTAACGCGCTCTTGAGGGCTTCTATCGCCTCCATTGGGTATTGCCGCAATGATGCAGTCCGGATAGAACGCACGAAAGTGTTGGACCACCTTGACTTGGTCAATGTGTTCAATGCTTTTTCTTTTGCGTTTTAAGTCAACCACCATTCCTCGGATTCTACTGCCGAGGGCTTGGCCTGAAACATGTGGCATCGGTGCTTGACATCTGTCGGGAATGCAGCGAGGCCAGTCTGGCTGCACTGATGTTCGGACCATGTGACTGTTGCCCATCCACCTTTGACCTTGGCTTGGTCAAACATCCACTGCAATGGTTTGGCGTTGACCTTTCGGTGGCGCTCCATCTGCTCTGCTGGCATGGACTGGCGCTGCTCCACTTCTACCGCCTTACTGCACTGATGGCAGAAAACGCGCTCATCTTCCACGAATTTCTCTAATTGTGGATAACCTGTGGATAACTGCTCAACTTGTTGGACCATTGCTTTTCTCCAAAAAGGGTCAAAAGTAAACCGGTATGGGTTAAGGAAATCTACCGCTTTACCGCTTTACTTTTGACTATCCCAAAACTGACCAGATTGGCCTGTGGATAAGTGGGTCTACGACCCCCACTTATACCAACAGACCTGCCTTTATCTAAACCGGTATACCGGTTTACTACCGGTTTACTACCGGTTTACCGGTTTACTTTATTTGAACCCATCCGCTGCTTGCTTGGTCCATTGCAAAGCGCTGGAATATGGCTGCGCTGACGGCCTTTCTTGCATAGCTTTGGTCGGCCATTGGCACTGCTTGGTAGATGTCGGCCCACTCCAGCTGGTGCATTGTTTGCAGTTCTTTGGGGACACTTGGGCGCCCTGACCCTCTGCGCATGATGACTGCGCCTTTGGCGTTGATGATTGATTGGACAAAGTTGCAGGCAGCATCACACGCATCTTGGACTTGCTGCTGCTTTTTGTCGTTTATACGTTCATTGGCTGCTTGTCTTCGGTCTTCCTCTGATGACATTTCTGGGACTACCAGTAGGACCATCTGCTCTTGGATATCGCCATCTTCATCCAAGACAGTGTCGGCAAAGACATCACTGTGGAATTTGATTTCTCTGAAGTTGGGCTGGTAACGGGTCTTGACCAGGCGCATATAGCGGGTCTTGGTCTCATCTTCAAACAGAATGCCGGTGAGGGTTGCGTCACCTGTGAATGCACTTGCTCCACGGGCTGTGGCATCTGAGTCTGACTTTGATATGGTCTTATTGGTGTGCGTAATGATGCAGACTGGCGTGTCCAGTTGGATATAAATGGTCTGCTTTAGGGCGGCAATATATGCACCGACTTCTGAGTTGTCATTCTCATTATCAATATCCATGGTGGCATTTGCCGTATCCAGGACTAATAATGGCCGGACATTATCAATAGTATGGTGAATCACATTATGTGCAAGCGTTAATAAGTCTTTAACTTGGCTTCGCTTTGCATCGATGATTACAAACCAGTTTGATAATGTTTGATGATTTATGCCGTAATGCCTGGCATATCCAGTTAATGTCCTTTCGACCTGGTCAGAGTCCTCGGTCACTATGATTGTTTTGCGCTTTTTGGTGGCTGTGAGTTCACAGTCTTTGGCTTGGATGCCTGCCATGACCATGCACAAAGAAATGATGGCCGTGGTCTTGCCAATGCCAGGTTGCCCGGCCAAGACCATGAAACTATGCGCCCAAAAGCCTTTGACCATGTAGCGGATCGGCTTGATCTGACCAATGGTAAGTTGACGCTCTGGCCAGCCTTGTTGGCTTTCGTTGGTTTCTGTTGGCGTTTGCGCCTGGGTAATGACAGCCGCAAAATCTTCAACGGCTGACTTCCTTTCAGACTGCTTTGTCGGTGGCTCCCAGCCGCAGTCTTTGGCATGTTTGAAGAGCGTGCCAATGCCAACACCTTTGCCCTGGTGGAAACTCTTCCAGTGGGACTCAATGTCTTTCGTCCCCTGGAATTTTTGGCCAGCCATGGACCACTGCATCCATGGGCCAAGGCCGTTTTCTCCAAATTCGGTGTGCAGGGCTTGGCCAAGCTCGATCCACTGGTCATATTCGCAGTCTGGGCTGATGAAGTGCAAAGCCTTGATGGCACGATCCAGGTCGCTGTCATCCAATCTTGAGCCTAATTGGCTGAAGTCAAATGATTGAGATGGAACTGCTGGCTTTGGCTCCTGGAGCTGGTGCTGCTCAATGATTCCCCAGTCTTTGAGCAAATCGTAGAGATCAACGGCAGCATGGAATTCCCCTGCCACCTGGTTGCCACTGAGTAGCACTGACTTGCCTGCACTGTTTGGGAGGCCAAATACCTCAAGTTCCTGGCCACCACCCAACTTGTACTTTGGGAGGATCAAGT